>Ga0123388_1014981_pt1 | contig 21654 bp, 19 predicted proteins | sample T0HHNO3metaT_FD_89916 | JGI IMG/M metagenome (GOLD analysis project Ga0123388, IMG submission 89916) | Methane-oxidizing artificial microbial communities from Washington, USA to study methane cycling - T0-HHNO3 metaT (Metagenome... | ecosystem: Engineered > Modeled > Simulated communities...
CTTAGAGATAGGTTTTTTTTCTATTTTCAATCTTTATGGTTAGGTTCGTTAGTTGAGCATATATTTTTTGTTCTAGGTCCTTGGTATTGTGCCACGCAAGGTAAGGCATTAATAACAGGTGCATCAACAGGTATAGGGGCTATCTATGCAGATCGACTGGCTAAACGCGGCTATGACCTGATTTTAGTTGCACGTGATGAAGCAAAGCTCAACCGGGTTGCCGACAAGATTAAGGCTGAGTATGAAGTAAGCGTTACAGTGATTTCGGCTGACCTGACTTTGAAAGATGAGTTAGCGCGTATCGAAAGTGTGCTTCGTTCAGACAGCAGCATTACTTTGTTGGTCAATAATGCCGGGCTGGGTGCAGTGACAAAACTTGCGGAATCCAATATAGATGATATCGAAACTATGATTTCCTTAAATGTGATTGCGCTAACAAGACTATCAGCCGCGATTACACCGGGGCTCATTGCAAGTGGTCATGGCGCCATCATCAATATTGCATCCATCGTGGCACTGGCACCTGAATTACTGAATGGCGCATACAGCGGTTCAAAAGCCTATGTAGTGAACTTCACGCAGTCAATGCATCTTGAGTTAGCCGATAAAGGTATCAGAGTGCAAGCCGTGTTACCAGGTGCTATTGATACACCGTTCTGGGATAAGAGCGGAATGCCCGTTAACCATCTCCCCGCACAAATCGTCATGAATCCAGAGGCATTGGTCGATGCGGCTTTAGCTGGTTTTGATATGGGTGAAGTCATCACGATTCCATCATTGCCAGATTTGAACGATTGGAATGTGCTGGAAAATGCGCGTAAAGCACTGGCCCCCAATTTATCACATACAACACCTGCAAGCCGATATCTGAGTTAAGCATCATTTTCCACTATACATAGATGAATCAAAAAGGAGTTATACATGCATAAATTTTTAAAATCCCTACTATTCGTAGCCACTACATTTTCAGTGGTTGAGTCGAGCGCAGCGCTAGCTGCTGAAAAACTAGAAACAGCGCCAACTCAATATATAGAGGCTAATGGCGTCAAATTTTCCTACCGCACACTTGGGCCTAAATCGGGCACGCCATTGATATTTCTTCAACACTTTACTGGTAACATGGATGCTTGGGATCCAGCTGTAGTGAATGCTTTAGCCAAAACACGTCCTGTAGTAGTGTTTAACAACAGAGGCGTTGGCGCAACTAACGGGGTGGTAGCAGATAGCGTTGCACAAATGACAACCGATGCTTATGCCTTTATTCAAGCATTAGGCTATAAGCAAGTGGATTTACTCGGCTTTTCCATGGGTGGTTTTATTGCCCAAGAGTTGGCTGCTCAACATCCTGAATTAGTGCATAAGGTCATTCTTGCCGGCACTACACATCAAGGGGGTGGTAATCATTTGATGAAGGTACTCGGCGAAGCCTTTGCAAGAGCCAATGCACCAGATCCACGTGATTATTTATTCTTCTCTCAAACAGATGCAGGTAAGCAAGCCGGCAAAGCGTTTCTGGCAAGAGTGTATGCAAGAACAAAAGACCGTGACCCTGAGAGTGGTAAAGAAATTGCAGATGCCCATGGTAAAGCGTTGATTGTATTTACCAGTACACCAGACCCTGAGTATAAAACATTGAAGGCAATCCAGCAGCCTGTATTGGTTGTCACTGGTAGTAATGACACGATGCTGCCTACCGAAGGTTCGATCACGCTGTATAAGCAACTTGAAAATGCGCAATTAGTGCTTTATCCAGACTCCAATCATGGGTCTATCTTTCAGTACCACGATGCATTCGTTAACACAGTGGACTTTTTCTTAAGTCATTAACTAACCGGCCACGCCTCAAGGAGGCAGTGGCCAGTTACCACCATTATTTATACTGAATAGTGAGAACATAGATGAAACCAGCAGAGTTTGTGTATGCCCCTAGCGAAAAAATAATGCCTGGCGCATGGCGTGTGTTTGCCATTGCATGCATTGCAGTCTTTATGGTGTCCCTCGATACCACCATCCTGTATGCAGGGTTTAACAATATTCTGCAAAGTTTTCCTGCTTCTACCGCTGCCGATTTATCTTGGGCAATGAATGCTTACTCGATTGTATATGCTGCGATGCTGATACCAGCGGGCGGCATTGCAGATAAATACGGTAGGAAAAAAGTATTTATATTGGGTGTTACTCTGTTTATTACAGCTTCACTTGCCTGTGGTGCTTCACCCAGCGTATTTTGGTTGATCGTTGCACGCGTCTTCCAGTCAATAGGCGCATGTTTATTATCACCAGCAGCATTAGCCATTGTGCTTGAGGCTTTTCCAAGAGAAAAGCGCATGATAGTGATGGGTGCTTGGGGGGCGGTGGGTGCTCTAGCCGCTGCATTAGGCCCTGGAATCGGCTCATTTATTATTGATATAGGCGGCTGGCAGTGGGCATTTTTTATCAATATTCCCATTGGTTTATTTTGCCTCTGGCAAAGTATGACAACATTGCATGAGTCGACACAGCCTAGAGACAAAATACGCCTAGACTGGGTTGGAATGCTATTGCTGATCATCGGTGTGGGCGCGATTGCATTTAGTATTGTCGAGTTGAATTCGGCGTATTGGTCTAAACCGGCACTAGCAGGGGTCATGCTGCTTGGTTTGGCTGTAATTCTGAGTTATATCCCTTGGGCTAAAATTAATTCAGAGCCACTATTCGATCTAGATCTATTTAAAAACAAAACTTTTTTATTTTCTAATCTGGCTGGGGTTGTGTTTAGCATTGCGTTTTCAATCATGTTTTTTTCGTTTTTCTTTTGGATGAAAAACGTTTGGCACTATAGTCAGACATTGGCAGGTGCTGCAATCATGCCCGGGCCATTGCTTGTCGTACCAACTGCAATTATTGCAGGAAAACTCGCCTCGAAAATCGGGCATCGCCCATTATTAATCACGGGGTCACTCACTTATGCCTTAAGTGGCTTATGGTTTATGCTAATGCCAGACACAAGCCCCGACTATGCCACAGAGTGGCTTCCGGGCTTAATACTCAGTGGTATCTCTGTAGGGTTGGTGATGCCTTCAATATCAGCCGCTGCAGTGTTTGGCTTACCTGCAAAAGATTATGCAGTTGGCAGTGCCATCAGTCATGCGGTACGCCAAATAGGTACAGTGATCGGCGTTGCTATCACCGTGCTTTTGCTCGCGCAGACCAAGCTGCAGATCACCGACTTTACACCAGTGTATGCAATTCATATTGTTTTAGCACTTATAACAGCCATGCTGTGTATTCCAGTCAATACACATCCTAGACAGTTGTTGCCTGTAATCAGTCAGAAAGGTTAGTTGTATAAAACGAAAGGTAGTTATGGGTATTGGGGTTGTAAGCTCATAATCGCGTTAAAATATTACTTAATTCTTTCTTGAATGAGCTCAATATGCTTATACCCGAGTTTGAGCAATACCTATTCCGTGCTATTCCCATCACACGAGCGCTAGGCATAAAAATTGATGCCATTGACGCTAGCCGTGCATCAATATCCGCGCCTATTGAGTTGAATAAAAACCATCTCGACACGGTCTTTGGTGGAAGTTCATCGATGGTATGCATAGTGACAGCCTGGTCACTATTCCAACATCGTATTATTTCCAATCAGCTGAATGGGCAATTAATGATTCGTGAGCAAGAAGTGAATTATTTTAAGCCGATTACAGATGATTTCGTATGTCATGCTTATTTTAATGAAGATGCAAACTGGGATTTATTTTTAACTACATTTAAAAACAAAAATAAGGCAAGGCTAGGCATTACTGCGAGCATCTATCAGGACGATAAGCTTGCTGTCGAATTTAAAGGGGTATTTGTCTTACTTGGTTCAGATTGAGAATAAGTGATAAAACACCGTCGAAAACAGTATTTAACAACTCAATAAAAAGCGGACTCAACATCCGCTTTTTATTTGGTGGCTACATTGCGGCATTTTCACGTAGAAACGTAATTTCTTCGATCAATGGTTGAATAATGGTATCCACTTCGGCTTTGCTGTAGCGAGGCGTAATATGCTGTGGGCAGTTCCATTCAACAGCTTCTATATGAATGATAATTCCCCGCTCTACGCGCGCGCGGTAGCTTGGCACTTCTAAACGAGCAATGATCTCAGGCGCCTCTGATTCATGCACAATCCGAACTGTCCCCCACAGTTTCAGGCGGCGGCGATTAGGATAATCCATCAGAATAAGCGAGATTCTGGGGTTAGCATTCAAATTACCCACACTCAGGTATTGTTTGTTACCGCTAAAATCAGCATAGCCAATCGTTTCATTATCAATCACACGCAAAAAACCTGCTGGTCCCCCACGATGTTGTACATAAGGCCAACCACTTTCTGAAATGGTCGCTTGATAGAAACTGTCACGCGCCTGTATAAATTCAGTCTCAAATTCACCTAATGTATTACGCGGATCATCCGATAGCTCAAAATGCTGATTGCGCTCGCGACTTCCATAGAGACTTTGCGCCGCTTTAACGCTATCGGTAAAACTAATAGTGGCAAATGCTTTTGGCATGATCAAACTCCTTTGCAGCTTTATAGTAACAACTAAGAATCAAATGAATCAAATGAATCGAACGCATCTAAACCGCTGAAAAACCGTGATGCAATTAGACAGAAATCTTTAAAGCAACCTTAGGAAAATCAATGTCTAAGCGGCTCGCTTTACCAATCATATTGGTCAGAATATTCAGGCCAACATGGGTGATAATTTCTACGATATCTGCATCTGAGTAACCTGCGTTTCTTGCCTCTAGCAATTCAGCGGTCGTAACTTCACCGGTATGTTCAGCAAGAGAGCGTGCCAATTTCACGGCTATCGCAGCTTTAGCATCTTGGCTACTTCCCGCGCGGTTAGCAGAGATTTCATCACCGTTTAACCCCGCTTTTTTACCAATAGCCGTATGCGCAGACAAACAATACTCACAAGCATTTTGCTGGGCCAAGGCCAGTGCGATACGTTCACGTGTTTGTGGCTCTAAGCTACCTTCATTCGCAATACCATGCAGACCCAAAAAGGCGCGTAATGCTGCGGGTGAGTTAGCAAAGACCTTTAGAAAATTTGGCACCATCCCTAGTTGCGATTGAATGGCATCCAGTAATTCTTTTTGTTCTGTATTTGCAGTTTCATTGGTAATAGTTGTAATGCGGCTCATGATGAATCTCCTTTAAAGTTAGCTGTATTTGCACCGCTTAATCTATTGATGCAGCGGATGTATGCATTCTTTCACTTTACATTTGCAATAAGAATACTTAAAAAATACAATAAACTATTTCATTTATAGGAATAATAAATGGACAGATTGAACGTGATGGCCATTTTTGTCGCAGTGGCTGAACAAGAAGGGTTTGCTGGCGCGTCGCGCCTTTTAAACATATCACCACCAGCAGTTACCCGTGCCATAGCTGCACTGGAAGAGCATTTGGGGGTAAAGCTTTTTAACCGTACAACGCGCTTTGTCAGATTAACGGAAGCTGGTCAGCGCTATTTAGAAGATGCCAGACGTATTATTGCGGCTGCAGACGAGGCGGATGAAGCGGCAACGGGTATCAACGCTGAGCCAAAAGGCCATCTGGTTGTCACCGCTCCAGTCTTATTTGGTCGCTTGTATGTGATGCCAGGTATCTCAGACTATTTGCAACGGTATCAAAACACTGAGGTTACTGCGCTATTTTTAGACCGCATTGTCAATCTGCTGGAAGAGGGGGTGGATGTTGGTATTCGCATTGGCGAGCTTCCTGACTCCAGCTACAACGCATTGCGCGTGGGTCAAGTAAGGCGCGTTTTATGTGCGTCACCTTCGTATCTCTCAGAACACGGCATTCCATCTGTACCAGATGCACTGGTAAAACACCAACTTATTGTGGCTGGTGCGATTAGCTCTACAGTAGACTGGCGATTTGAGGATGCAGGCTCACCTGTGACTATTCGAGTTAAACCACGTCTCAGAGTCACCAGTAATGATTCAGCGATTGAAGCAGCTATGTTGGGATTAGGCATTACACGCCTGCTTTCATATCAAATCGCAACACAATTAGCCTCGGGGGAACTCAAAATCATCATGAGCGATTTTGAGCCAAAGCCTATGCCCATTAACATTATTCATCGTGAAGGCCGGTATGACTCTGCAAAGATCCGATCTTTTATTGACTTGATTTCTATGAGATTAAAAACAACACTTCGTTGAATGAATAGTTTATAAAATTTAATTGGCTGTGCAAATTGTTCGTAAAGTCCATTCAATAAATTTCGATTAATATTAAAGACAGTAAACGAGCCAAAGCGGTGATTATGGCATCATAAAATAAAAGAAATATTTAATCTGCGAATTTTAAAATTTCATCTAGCAAGCCAGGGAAGCGCTTGTTAATGTCATCGTAACGCAGAACATTTCTATTTGTTACGCCAACTTTTCCTGTTCGGATAATGCCAGCTTCACGCAAAATACGAAAATGATGTGAAAGTGTGGACTTTGCCATATTGGGGCAAGGTGCAGCTTCAGAGCAGGACATACAATCATTCTTCTTGATCATATTTCCTACAATGCGCAAGCGCATAGGATCAGCCAACGCACCAAGCACGCCAGTGAGAGTAATATCTTCTATAGATGGGTGAACAAACTGAACCATGCAATAAATTATACAGGAGTCGTTGACAAGGTTCAATAGTTCAATTATATTGAACTATTGAATGATGAAGCATCATTTGAATTTAAATTCCTAAAATTATGAATGGAGATAAAAATGAATAAAAGATTAGCAGGAAAAGTTGCTTTAGTTACTGGCGCATCAAAAGGCATAGGTGCGGCAATTGCATTGCGTTTAGCTGATGAGGGAGCACTAGTTGCAGTAAATTATAGTTCTAGCAAAGAAGGTGCTGACTACGTAGTATCTGAAATTATAACCAGAGGTGGTAGAGCAGTTGCTGTGCATGGTAATTTATCCGAGCCAGAAGAAATTAAAAGCGTTATCGATGCAACCAAAAAAGCATTTGGTGCAATCGATATTCTTGTGAATAACGCAGGCGTGTATGAATTTTCACCGCTAGATAGCATTACACCAGAACACTTTCACAAGCAATTTAACCTGAATGTGCTGGGTTTACTGCTTACAACACAAGAAGCCGTACGAGCATTTAGCGATAAAGGCGGCAGTGTTGTGAATATTAGCTCAGGTGTTTCTACAATTACGCCGCCAAACAGCGCTGTATACACCGCTACTAAGGGCGCAGTGGATGCGATTACCATGGTGCTATCTAAAGAGTTGGCAGCAAAAAAAATACGTGTGAATTCGGTAAATCCTGGCATGATTGCAACCGAAGGGGTAGTAGCCGCAGGATTTCACGAAGGTGATATGCGCACTTGGATTGAATCCGTTACGCCGATGGGTCGCATCGGTACAGTGGAAGAAATTGCTTCAGTTGTAGCCTTTCTTGCCTCTGAAGATGCGGCTTATGTAACAGGTGAAACTTTACATGTTACGGGAGGTTTGCGTTAATAATTGAAATATTTCAGATGGCCATTATCTCAAAAGAAAAGCGATAGATATGGCCATTTTGAGTCGGTAACATTTTTTTACTGAGTTGACCTAAAAAGCAGTGCTTTAATGAAGTCTGCTAGAGTAAGTTTTAGCCATAATCACTGAAGTCTGGTTTCAAGTAGAGCTGACCAGTCAAGTCCAATAAGCCAGCCAAACTGCTGGTTTATTTTAAAGTGAAACTACAGCTTAATAGATAGACACAAATTCTACTACGCCAGTCAACATCTCAAATCCATCACTTAGACCATCAATGCTCCTCATGAGCGGCATTGCAACATCCCTTTATTCTCTAAATAAATTTTTTCAAATTTGTCTCTGCAGAAACAGTTACATCTCGTAATTGTTGCGCATTAAACAGTAATTGACGCTTTGATTTGTAAGATATTGATTTTTATGTATTTTTTATTGGCATGATTCATGCCAATAACTATCTATATAGGGTGCCCACCTATCGGACATTCAGCACTGATGGTCAGGTTAACAATCACTATATTTAAGTTTAGTTATACATGTTCAATTCAGCCTGGTTGCATTGTTATTTAGAAACAATGCTGCCTGAATAAATTAAGGGAAGTGATGAGTAAATATAATAAATTATTGGCGGCTGCAATTGCAATCGCGCTGCCTTATACAAGCGTTTACGCGGAGGACGATGTGCTGTTGGGTGAGGTTGTTGTGACGGAAAAAAATCAGGCTAAAAGTGCATTGAAATTAACTGATGTAAACAAGACAGGAAGTCGGCTAGGCTTGACTGCTCTGGAAACACCAACCAGTATAGAGTCAATTGATATTTCTACTATCCGATCCCGTGGCGATAACAATGTACGCGAGGCCGTTTCGCGTTCAACTGGTATCACCGACATTAGCAATCTTGGCACGGGCGTTGCCTTTTCTGCGCGAGGTTTTACAGGAAACAACTCTGTTGGGCAAGCCGAAGATGGCATACGTTTACAGACGGCTGCGAGCACATTGACTTACCCGTCTGATACTTGGGGTTACCAGCAGTTCGATATTCTGCGTGGGCCTGCTTCTGTGTTGTATGGGGATGGTACTGTAGGCGGCATCATTAATAGCATACGTAAAGCACCTAGTCGCGAAAGCCAGTTTGAGGCACTAATCGGGGCAGGTACGCTTGGTGTTTATCGCGCAGGTGTTGGCGGGAGCGGGGCATTGGGCGAAGCCGGTGCATTTCGAGTCGATGCCTCTGTAACGGGAGGCAACGGCTATGTTAATCATGGGGATTATGACAGTGCAAAGATAATGTCAGGCGTGTTGATTGATATTAATGAAGACCTACGCATTAATTTAACTGCTGACGTAGCGGATGAAAATCCAACCCGTTACACCGGTATCCCTCTCAGAAATGGTCGCATTGATGAGTCATTACGTAATCAAAATTACAATGTTAGTGATAGTAAGCAGCATTTTGAGGATACACGCCTGCGCGCTAAAGTAGACTGGGATATTAATGATACGACTAAGTTAAGTAATATCAGTTATTGGTCCAAGGCAGATCGACATTGGCGAAATGTGGAATACTTTTCGATTGATGATACAAGCAATACAGTTGATAGGTTTGGTTATACGGAAATTAAGCATAAACAAAAGCAACTTGGTGATCGTTTAGAGCTGGCTTCAACCGCAGACATATTTGGGCACCATAATCGCTGGGCTGTTGGCTACGAAATCTCACGCGTGGATTTTAGTTATTATGATAATTTTTATGATGGTAACGATCCATCCTCTAATGTGCCGATTAAAAATTTCCCACGCGGATATTTCACAACTATTGACCCAACAGTCAAAGATTTTGTTTCAACAACCCAACAGCAAGCATTCTTTGCTGAAAATGCTTTTGATATTACCAAGCAAATCAAGTTTATTACGGGTTTAAGACAGGATTGGATAGATGTTGACCATGAAAGCAAGCTTGGCCGTGCCAATCTGGATGCAGACTATGCACCTTTTTCATATCGCGTAGGGGCTGTATTTCAGCCGACAAAATCATCTTCTTTGTATGGACAGTTTAGTCGTGGATCCGACCCGGTATCCTCTATCGTTTCGATTCGACCCAGCAGTGGTGCGTTTAAGCTCACTTCGGCACAACAAGCAGAAGTTGGTGTTAAGCATGTCTTAGCAGATGGCAAAGGCGAATTGACTTTCGCGTTTTATCATATTGCTAAAGATGACATTATCACGCGCGATCCAAATAACTCAACATTGCGCGTTCAAGGTGGCAAACAGTCATCACGCGGCGTAGAGCTGGCAGCAAGTCTTTTTCCAATAGAACATTGGCGCACTGATCTAAATGTAGCTTTATTAGATGCGCGTTATGACAAGTTGACTGAAGGTGGTGGAGTTAATCGCGCAGGGAATACGCCGATAGATGTACCTGAAAAGACCGCTAACCTGTGGCTTTATTATCAACAGCCTGAATGGGAAGCTGGTATTGGCGCAAGATTTGTAGGAAAGCGCTATGCGGATAATGCAAATACATCTGTTATGCGTGGTTATACAATTTATGACGCGAATGTCGCCTGGAACGTAAATCCGAAAACCACACTCAGGGCAAGTTTACGCAATTTAACAGATAAAGTTTACGCGCCTGTTTCATATGATACGGAGCAGTTTATTTTGGGTGAATCACGCCGAGTTGAGCTTACTGCAGAACTGAAATATTAAGCCAGTTTAGTGATGATTAAATTTGTAATTCGCTATCTGTCCCTGTGGCATCGCTGGCTTGGCATTTTTGCCTGTTGTTTGTTCATGCTATGGTTTGCTACAGGGTTGGTATTACATTTTGTGCATTTTCCTGAACTGAGTGCTGAAGAGAGGTTTGCTGGATTAAAGCCAATTGCAACACAAAGCGTAAAGCTTTCGTTGTATGAGGCTATTCGCCCTTTGCCTTATTTTGAGCGCATAACAAGAGCAAAATTAGTCATGTCTGGCAGTCGCCCCGTTTATGTCGTACAGCATGATAAAAGCGTAAATGGCATCTATGCAGATACAGGTGAGGTGCTGCAAACAGTTTCAACAAGTGCGGCGCTTGCCATTGCTAATCAACACGCTGAGCAACGTGGCATTGATGTACAACAATCTGTCCACGTAGCGCTGAATGATATTGACCAATGGACAGTCTCTAATGGCTTGGATGCTTACAGACCATTGCATCGTATCCTTATAAATGACGATAAAAAAACGGAGCTATATCTCTCTGATATAACTGGGGAGGTAGTGCGTGATACCACCCAGTTTGAAAGGGGCTGGAATTACGCTGGCTCAGTTGTACATTGGATATATCCTACTTTTCTGAGAAAGCACTGGCAAGTGTGGAATTGGCTGGTTTGGACACTATCATTAATAGCATTGATCGCAGCAGTTACTGGCATTGTTCTGGGGATTGTGCGATTGCGATGGAATCATGCCAAGTCTGTTTCACCATTTCGCGGTATGCATTACCTGCATCACTTAGGTGGTGTGCTGGTTGCCACGTTTCTGTTTACTTATATATTAAGTGGCTGGTTGTCGATGGATCACGACCTTTTATTTTCGGGTAATGATGTAACTGCAACGCAAAGACAAACTCTGGCGGGTGGAAAAATTAACTGGCAGCAGTTTGATTCTGTAGAAATTACGCTTGCAGAAGGCGTAAAACAATTAGAGTGGGTTCAGTTAGCTGGCAACCCATATGTTTTGGCAACGTATCAGTACGACTCTCAAAAGGTTTTAAGTCAACTTGGTATAAGTGATAATTTTGCACTATCAGCATTTACATCGCAAAGTACACAGTTTCTAGAAGGCGCCAGTTGCGTAATACCCATTTTAGTAGATAAAAATGATGCTTATCGTAGTGCAACGGCTAAGCCTGATGCGCAATTGCTACGTGTGATTTGTGATGATGCTAATAAAACTTGGTTTCATATTGATGGATCCAATGCGCAAATCATAGAAAAAATTGATTACTCAAGACGTTGGTATCGCTGGTTATATAGCGGACTTCACACATTGGATTTTTCAATCTTAAATAATAATCCTCAGTATAAAACTGCTTTAGTTCTGATTTTTTGCGTGTTGGGATTCTTGTTTAGCCTGACAGGCGTTGTCTTAGGTTGGCGCCGCCTAAGGTTTTAGATGAGAGTTTAGTATCAAAATTTTATTCTGATTTTTGTAGAGTTTATTGGTTTTATATAACTTTTTATTATTAAAGTATAACTTTATATTATTTAAAAACATAAGGACATGGTGATACATTTCCGTTTTAGTTATGAATCGCCACCAAAATGTACGGAATTCACATTGATAGAAAATCTAGCGTAGACACTGCTAGTACGGAATCTGAATGGACAAAAAAGTCTATCATTCAATTCCCGGATCCTCAAAAAATTAGCCTATCAATAAGAGCTAGTGCGCTTATATTTGCGGATGAAAAATCTCAACAGCTATTATCGCTCATTGAAAAAGTCGCGCCTAGCAATGCAACGGCTTTGATTAAGGGTGAGACAGGCACGGGTAAAGAGCTGGTTGCAAGGCATTTGCACAATCTTAGCCCGCGCAGGGAAGGACCATTTGCTGCGATTAATTGCGGCGCATTTTCAGAGGCCTTGGTGGAAAGCGAGCTATTTGGTTATGAGCGTGGTGCTTTTACCGGCGCAGTGGGTTCTAAAAAAGGCTGGTTTGAAACAGCCAATGGCGGTACCTTATTTTTAGATGAAATTGGTGACTTGCCTTTATCTACACAGGTAAAGTTGTTGCGTGTACTGCAGGAAAGGGAGGTCATCCCTATTGGTTCTAGAAGACCAATCCCAATTGATGTCAGGTTGATTGCTGCAACCAACGTAAATCTAACAGAGGCGGTTAAAGCTGGTCGTTTCAGGGAAGATTTGTATTATCGAATTAAAGTCGTGCCGATAGAAATACCTCCTTTGCGAGAGCGTAAGGGCGATATTTTGCCTTTGGTTGAGCATTTTCTTGAGGTGTATCGCAATCGCTTGCACACAACAAAACCCGAGTTAACGCCTGATACCGTGAATAATTTAGTGGATTATCCTTGGCCAGGTAATATTCGCGAGCTTGAAAATGTCATCCATAGGGCATTGCTGGTTTGCGATGGAAGGACATTGAAACCATCTGATTTAAGTTTGCCTAGCATACAGCCAATTATTGAAACGGATGCGGATTATGAGCAAACGACTAACCAAAAGTTAGGAAGTGCTATTAATGAATTAATTCAGCAAGAGCCAGAACAGCTTTATGATTTGTTCCTGAACAAAATTGTGCTGCAAACATATGAGTATTGCAAAAACAATCAGGTGCAGACTGCAAGAGTGCTTGGGATCAGTCGTAATGTGTTACGTGCATTATTAAAGCAATTTGGTCATATTCAATAGACTTCATTATCGTTTGGCATATGCCCGCTTTATTAAAAATAAAGTGGGCTTTTTTGTATCCCTTGTCTTATCACATGAGGCTTTTTTGGGGTGACTTTAGTATTCCGGTAGGCGATAACCGTGCTGTTGATATTGAAGCAAGGCGCTAGATGAGTTGTTTCTCAGGCAACAGCTTCTTTTATTTTTTGAATGAAAATATATGTTAACTAATTGATTTTAAATAATTAATTATATTGGCATAGCGCTTGCTAAATTAAATGTAGATTTAAATAATTTTGTGAAGCGTTAGTCAGTATGTTGAATAAATATTTAGAAAAAAACAAACAAGAAAGCCCATCTTTAATTCATTACTCGGGAGAGAGTCTATTGATTGTAGGTGCATTGGTGTTTAGTCGGTTGGGGTACTAATCATGTCTAGTTCGCTTAGTTCTTATATCGCTACGCCACTGCGAGGTGTAGGCACTATCCAATCAGGCGAGTCGTCAGATCAGCAGGCAGAACGTCTGAAGCTGTTACAACTGCGAGCAGTGAAATCTTATGATAAGGAAGTCAATTCAAGTGCTAAATATTGGTCTGTCGCCGCTATTGTCGGCTTACATGTAGCTTTAATTTCTCTTTACGCTAATCGTGACCAGACGTCACCGGTGCCTATTGCAAAGCATGAAGTGGCTATTGAGTTTATTAAGCCAGAAATTGAGCCACCACCGCCTCCTCCGGTTGAGCCTCCAAAACCACCGCCACCGCCTAAGGTTCAAAAAGCACCACCGCCACCTGCTTTGAGAACGCCTGTGGCAACTCAAGACATTGCGCCTGATGACATCGTTGTACAAGAGAACACCCAGGCGCCAGTTTCCAGTGGGCCAGTGGTGGCAGCTGAAGAGCCAACACCGCCTGCGCCTCCACCTGCACCGGTTGTGGAGGAGCCTGTGACGGAAGCTTCGGCAAATGCTGGGTACTTAAAAAATCCGCCTCCTGAATATCCGGCTAGGGCCACTCAGATGGGCTGGGGAGGAACAGTTATTTTACGTGTGAGAGTGTCCGCAGATGGCAGTACTCAAAGCGTAAGTGTGAAAAAGTCGAGTGGCCACAAAGTGCTGGATGATTCGGCGGTTGCCGCCGTAAAAAAATGGACGTTCGTTCCTTCAAAGCGTGGAAGTACGCCGATAGATGGGTGGGCAACAGTGCCAATTATATTTAATTCTGAACAGTAGTTAATCTAATAAGTAGTTAATTTAAGTAAAGTGAGGTAAGAAAATGTTTAATTTAGATCCAAATGCATCACCAATAGTAGTAGGTGTTTTAGTTTCTCTGATTTTGGCTTCGGTCATTACTTGGACGATTGTGTTACTCAAAACAATTCAAGTGTGGCGCATGCGTCGGCAAAATAATAAATTTCGCGCAGCCTTTTGGGCGGCAAAAGATTTACAGGACGCAGCAAATCTCGAGGGATTCGGCGGGCCGGTTTATCGTGTTGCTCAGGTAGGATTCCACGCATTGAATGAGGCAGATTCTGTTGCAGACTTGCGCCATTCTGGTGATCGCCAGGAAGTACTAGAGCGCTCATTAAGACAGCAAATTCAAAAAGAGCGTGTTACGCGTGAAAGTGGATTAGTGGTGTTAGCCAGTATTGGTAGTACGTCACCATTTATTGGTTTGTTTGGTACGGTTTGGGGCATTATGCATGCGCTGACAGGTATCAGCAAGGCGGGAAGTGCGAGCCTGGATGTGGTTGCTGGCCCAATTGGCGAAGCTTTATTGGCGACAGGTGTTGGTATCGCGGTGGCTGTGCCTGCTGTGCTTGCTTACAACTTTTTCTTAAGACGTTTAAAAACTAGTAGCAATAATCTGGATGATTTTGCTGAAGACTTAATCAAAGTGTTGCGTCGTGTTTCATATCGCAAAGTAGTCGACGCCAATGGTAAGGCTGATGCTTCTAGTGCCGGCGTAGTACATACATTAAAAGGAGCAGTTGCATAATGGCTTTTTCCTCTCAAAGTGATGGTGATGAAGTGATGAGTGAAATCAACGTCACGCCATTGGTGGATGTGATGTTGGTTTTATTGGTGGCATTTATTGTGACCGTGCCAGTGATGACTAATGCAATTCAGGTTAACTTGCCTAAAACAGCGGCTACAAAGCCGCCTGAGCCTAGTAAGCCTATTACGATCAGTGTGAATGCTGAAGGCAATGCTTTTATTAATCAAACTCAGGTCGAGTTGCCTCAGCTTGAGACAGAGTTAATTGCACGACAAGCGACTAATCCTGAACAAGTTTATCACCTGAGTTCCGATGAATCTGTGAAGTATGGCAGTGTGGCTAAAGTGATGGCGGTAATTGAGCGTTCTGGTATTACAAAGCTGGCAGTGTTAACTCAGAATCAATAACCATTAGTACAGATCGTTAATCAGATTAATTTCAACATTTTGCACAATAATATTTTAATAGTTAGGGAAAAATAAATGTCTCGTAAAACAATAGTAGCAGGCGCGTTAGCAGTTCTGGGTGTGGTCGTCAGTACGCTGCCAGCAAATGCGCACCACGCATTCTCAGCTGAATTTGATGCGGCACAGCCGATTAAAGTAAAGGGCATCGTAACCAAATTTGAGTTAGTTAACCCGCATAGCTGGTTATATATTGATGTGACTGGTCCAGATGGCAAAGTGACTCAATGGGGTTTTGAGTTCGGTGCGCCATTTGGCTTGAAAGAAAAAGGCATCACCAAAAAAACATTAGCGGTGGGTACGGAAATCACTATTAATGGTTACAAGGCGAAAAATGACCAGAATTTTGGCTATGCAGTTGAAAGTACGCTAGCAGATGGCCGAACCATTAAAACCGGTGGCGCTCAAGATGCTCCAGCAGCTCAGCCAGCAACCAATTAATAAAAATAACTTACGCTATCAATGCAGATAACTGGAGAAATTTCTTGAATACATTACGCTTGAATACATTACAAAGGTACAGACCTGCTAAGTTTAAAAAGGTCGGCTCCGCGTTGCTATTACTACTAGCTGTTTTTACGTTTTCATTAGTCGCACCAAGCGCTGATGCACATGACAATAAAAAAATACCGCGCTTAGCAAATGGTAAGCCAGATTTTTCTGGAATATGGCAGACAACCAGTGCGGCAGATTATGATTTGGAGCCTCACTCTAATCGTAAAGACGCACCTCCAGGCCCCGGTATTGTAGAGGGCGGTGAAATCCCTTACTTGCCCAAAGCCTTAGTGCAAAGAAAGAAAAACTTTGAAAATCGCGCTACGGATGACCCGGCATTAAAAGGCTATACCTTGGGCGTGCCTCGTGCTGTGTATTATCCAGAGCCATTCCAGATTTTTCAACGTGCACGTGATTTAACTGTGGTGCCTCAATTTGGTCATTCAGTACGGACTATTCATACCAATAATACCGAGCATCCAGAAGATCCTAATGACTGGTGGTTAGGCGATTCAAGAGCTAAATGGGAAGGCGATACTTTAGTTGTTGATGCAAAGCATTTTAATGATAAAACATGGCTGGATCGTTCAGGTAACTTCCATAGTGACGCATTGCAAGTGGTTGAGCGTTGGAAATTTCTTGACCCTAACACGATTGAATACAAGGCAACTCTAACCGATGAGCAGGTTTTCAGTAAGCCATGGAATATCAGCGTTATTTTGCACCGTCATCGTGAAAAGAATTTTCAGTTGATTGAAGATTACCGCTATACCCTAGATTATGACCAATACTATCCACCAAAACCGGATCAGAAATAAGGCATATATGCCTCTGAATATCGCATCCTTTAAGAATAAAATGAGGACAATATGAATAGCAATTTAAGAAAACGGCAAAGAGCGTTTTCTACCTTGATATTGGGTGCTTTAATTAGCGCTTCGCTAGTAAGTGTTGCGGCAGATGAAAATGTAACGCCCTCAGCACAAGAGAAAAAATCTGTAACCAAGCCCGTAGAAACTGCCCCTCCTACACAAACCAGAAGACCGCGTGAAAAATCATTTCCCAAGATTGCTTCAGGTAAATGGACTGGGCCGCGTTTAGCTGACGGACAGCCGGATGTGAGTGGTTTCTGGTCTAACACTATCGGTAACCATGGTAATTTGACTGATCCACAAGGTGGCGTTATCGGTGAGGCCAGACGAACACCGTTAGGGCCGAGAGAGCAGCGTGCACCTAGCCGCGTGAGCGATCCTGCCGATGGTCAGTTTCCATTCCAGCCGTGGGCTTTAGCTAAAGTAAAAGATTTTCAGGTAGGGTTTCACAATCCTACTTACCCTGGGCATGTAGAGCCAAATGCACGTTGCGCGCCAGGCGGAGTGCCGAAATCTTTGTACTGGCATGGCTATGATATTTTGCAATATCCAGGCTATGTGGTGTTCGTGTTTGATAACGGCTCACGCATTATCCATTTGGACGAAAAGAAACCTCATTTGCCAGAAAAGCTTAAATTGTGGAATGGTGACTCGCGTGGTCATTGGGAAGGCAATACTTTAGTTGTCGATGTAAAAAATCACAATGGCAAAGCGTTGTTTGGACGTTCTGGCGAGTTCATCAGTGAGAACGGTACCATTCAAGAAAAATACATTTTTGCTAATGATGGTGCGCGTTATAACTATGAGGGCACCTTTACCGATCCAACGGTTTATACGCGGCCATTTACCATCACAATACCTGCCATTAAATACACTAAAGCGGAAGAAACCGATGGCTGGAATCTAGAGGCGCGCTGGGCAAAACATACTGGTAAAACACAAATCCTGGAGCACGATGAGCGTATTTGCCATGAAAATAACGGCGGCTTTGGGTTAGGTTCTGCACAGAAATAATCATTTACAAATAATTGCGTAGTAACTACCAATTATAAATTTAAGTAAATGTACCGTTAATCATTGAGTGAACTGAATACGATAAGAGGAATTATGAAAAATAATGTAAGTCATCTCAAGCTAAAGCTTAACATTAAGAATTTGGTGATATTGGCTATCGCCACTGCGCCTTTGATGGCAGTCTCAGCGGATGATGCTAAAGCGAAAGAAGCAAAGCCACAACAGCAACCTGTTGCAGCCCAACAGGCTGACGGGCCAAATTATAGAAATGAGGCATCGTTTCCAAAAATTGCTTCAGGAAAATGGACTGGCCCGAAATTAGCCGATGGTCAGCCTGATATCAGCGGTCATTGGTCTAATACGATAGCAAACCATAATAACTTTACAGACCCACAAGGCGGTATTCCTAATGACCCGGCGCCACGCCGTACGCCATTAGGTAAGCGTGAGGATCGTGCGCCTAGTCGTGTCAGTGATCCTGCAGATGGACAAGTGCCATTTCAGCCTTGGGCATTAGAAGAAGTTAAGAAGTTTCAGGTAGGGTTTCATAACCCAACCGAACCGAAGTATATTGAACCTTTAGCCCGTTGCGCGCCATGTGGCGTACCAAAGTCTTTTTATTGGCATGGTTACGAAATTGCGCAATACCCAGGTTATGTATTGTTTGTTTTTAACAATGGCACCCGTATTATCCACTTAGATGGCAAGCCGCATTTACCAGAGAAAGTTAAATTGTGGAATGCAGATTCACGCGGTCATTGGGAGGGTAACACCTTAGTTGTCGATGTTAGAAACCACAATGGCAAAGCTCTGTTTGGTCGCTCTGGTGAATTTATCAGTGAGAACGGTACTATCCAAGAGAAGTATATTTTCTCTAGCGATAGAAAACGCTTTAATTATGAAGCGGTATTTACTGATCCAACAGTTTATACGCGTCCATTCACTGTGACGATTCCAGCAAGACAATGGACATATGAAGATAAACCGAATGGCTGGCATTTTGAAGCGCGCTTAGCAAAACATGCTGGCAAAGAGCCGATTGTAGAGCGGGAAGAGCGCATTTGTGCTGAAAACAATGGTGGCTTTGGATTAGGCGCACGTAAGTAATAATTAGTATTATCTAAAAAACGCTGTGGTCATTTTGGCTACAGCGTTTTTTGTTGCCTGTCACAAATTTTATTATCTACTCAGTTTTATCATCCTTACCTTCTAATGATTAAATAAGCATAATTACCCCAAAGGCCTGCGCATTGTTTTCAGATTTTCCAGTGACGGATATTGAGAGCGATTGATACTGCTGGCAGTATCAGTTCAAATTGCTAGGTTGATTGTGCGTCCAAACAAAAAAACCATGGCCAATTAAGGTCATGGTTTTTTATCAAACAATTATAGTTTTATGTGAATTACAATTTACTGCTGAAAACCACGCCAACCCAACGTGGAAGGCTGGGTGTGTAACTACTAAAGCCTTCAACATTATATTCCTTGTTTAACGCGTTTTTAGCGATGAAATTCAAATCAAACAATTTATCTTGTCTGCCGATACCTACACCTAAATCTAAAATGCCATAAGCATCCAATTTGTCATATGACGAACGGCTTCTTAATTGCGAAGCGCTGTATGAGTAGTTAGCATTGGTATGGAAAACCCAGTTACCAAAAACCGGTAAATTGTAGTCCACACCTAGATTGGCAGAGAATTTAGGCGCAAATGTTAAAGTTTCACCTTTTGCGTTAGAGAATCGAGGGTTTGTGCCAGTGGTATTCTCCTCACTTGGCCTTGCAAGGAAAATATCTTTTGAATATCTGGCATCATTATAGGCAGCCGCCAATCTGATGTTGAAATGGTCAAAGCCACTATAGTTAGCATCGACTTCAATACCTTTAACTCTCACGCCAGGCACGTTACCAACAACACTCTGGAATTGAATGCTATCGGCTAGAGGCACTCCTGGGTTTGATGCTTGAAATGCCGCAGTAGCAACTGGGTCTACAACACCAACTGTTGATTGAAAGTCTTTAATATCATTTAAAAACACGTCAGCATTAACAGTTAAGGTTTTTTCAAATAAATTAGTTCTAATCCCCAGTTCATAACCTTTGGTTTTCTCTTTATCAATTAAATTAGATTCACCAGCAGTATTGATTTGAGCAATACCGGCTTTTTCACCATATTGCAATGTGCCATATACCGTTAAATCTTCATTGAATTTGTTGGTCAGGCTGACATTTGCACTATTGATATTGTCATTCCAGGTTCTATCTGCATTTTTAATGTTGTAAAGAGAGTTAGGTTGTAAAGTTGCATTTCTTACAACAGTCGCTTGCTTAAGTTGAGTACGTTGTGGCGCTGTTAGCCCAGCATATGTAGTACCAGTACCAAAATATCTACTGGCCAGGCGATCTGCAGCAGCTGTGGCTTCTGGAGTTGTGGGATCTGGTAGCGTAGCAAGTGTCGTGCCGTTACCAAATGCATTTGTAAGGTCTGCACCAACGCCTTTATCCGCAAGAAAAATACCTTGTGCCGTTTTGCGGTCTTCCTTAGAGATACGGTAACCGGTTGTTAGCGTCAGTGGCTCGGTGATGTGCCAGTCTGCTTGACCAAATAATGCCGTACTTTGGTTTTTAACAATAGTTTGCGTATTTTTATATGCCAGATTGAGTGAGTCTTTAAGTAATGCTTGCCCAGTACCAGAAGCATAAAGTGCATTGTAAATAGTGTCGTTGGCTTGAAAAGCACCAGCATCGTTACCGTAACGTGTGCGAGAGTTGGAGTCGTTATCTGTTTCTATAAAGTAAACACCTCCAAGGTAGTCAACTAAACTGTTTTTATCAGGCGCTGAGGACACACGCAGTTCTTGGCTAATTTGGCTGTACGCTGTGATATAGCCACCACTTTTGGTGATGTCGTATGGTGTGCCTTCATCATTTGCAGCACTAAACCAATGGCTACGGTAACCAGTAATCGATTTAAGATTATGGCCTGCCACATTCCAGTCTAAGTTAATGGTTGCACCTTTGGAGCCAGTGATAATGCCGCCATTATTATCCACATTGGTGGGGTCTTTAAAGTAATCTGTAGCAGGATTCCAAGTAGTGGGGCTATTGTTAAACCATTGACGATTAACATATTTGTTGTAAGCAACATCCACACTGGCCGCTGAACGGGCCGTTCCGTCAGTGAAAGTTCTGGGTTCAGGATGTCTGACCGTATTGCCGTTAACAAACTCTGAGCCTCTAGGTTGATGCTCTACACTTAATTTTGCACTAAAATTTTCTGTAGGCGTTAGCAGGAACTGAATGCGTCCAAAAGTACGATCCACATTCTGATAACTATCTCTACCGTCTAAGTCTGGAAACTGGTTTTCAAATTTCTTGGAAGTAGGGCCATCGGCTTGCTCACGATAAAACGTACCGCGCCAAGCTAGTAAGTTATCAACAACAGGGCCGCCTAATACTGCAGATGAGCGCAGAGTGTTCCAATCACCGAATGTTTGTGAAAAATTAGCTTCTGGCGTAAAAGTAGGCGCCTTAGTTGTAAATGTAAGGCGACCAATATTGGAAGCTTTACCACCCTGCGTACCTTGTGGGCCGCGTGTGGCATCAATGGTGTCAATGTCGGTAAATATATAACCATTGACAAGTGGAGTGTAAGCGATACTCACACCATCAAGCAAAGTACCAATTGATGGATCAATTTGGTCGCTAGAGCCTGTAGTGATGCCGCGTAGGGTGAGTGAACCTGTACGTGAGTTGCCATAGTTAAAGTTTACGTTACCAATGCGACGTAAAACTTCTGTGGTATTAGTTGCATTTAGGCTATCAAGCTCTTCACCACTGACAATAGAGACTGATGTTGGAACATCTTTTATCTTTTC
>Ga0123388_1012613_pt1 | contig 21511 bp, 21 predicted proteins | sample T0HHNO3metaT_FD_89916 | JGI IMG/M metagenome (GOLD analysis project Ga0123388, IMG submission 89916) | Methane-oxidizing artificial microbial communities from Washington, USA to study methane cycling - T0-HHNO3 metaT (Metagenome... | ecosystem: Engineered > Modeled > Simulated communities...
ACGTCCACAACAGCACCAATACATTGAACAACTTTACCAATTTTTACTTGGGCTTCTTTAACTTGATTTGCTTTTGCCATTTTCTATTCCTAACTTCTTTTAGTCAGATTTAATTAAATTCTAAATTCGTTCAACTATTAAGCGACTGCCGCTGCGCCGCCAACGATCTCTGAAATCTCTTTGGTAATCGCCGCTTGACGCGCCTTGTTGTAGATCAGTTTCAAATCGCCAATCACTTCTTTCGCGTTATCAGATGCTGATTTCATCGCCACCATACGTGATGATTGTTCTGAAGCCATGTTCTCTGCAACTGCGTTGTACACCAATGACTCTACATAACGCATCATTAACTGATCTACCACTGGTTTCGCTTCTGGCTCATAGATGTAATCCCAATGACCAGTAGGGCTGCCCAATTTTTCACCTGTTAACGGTAGCAATTGCTCCATTACTGGTTCTTGCTTCATGGTATTGATGAACTTTGTGTAGCTAATATAAAGTTGATCAATTTCGCCTGCTTCATAAGCATCCAACATCACTTTGATTGTGCCAATCAACGTTGCTAAATGTGGCACATCGCCCAAACCCGTAATATGCGATTTAACATTCGCGCCTACGCGGTTCATAAAACTGAAACCTTTGTTACCAATCGCACTAACAGTGATTGCTTTGCCTTCAGTTTCCCAGTTTTTCATTTGGTTAACAGACAAACGCAACATATTGGTATTTAAACCACCACATAAGCCTTTGTCTGAACTCACCACAATCAAACCAATGTTTTTAACCACATCACGCTTAATTAAATAAGGATGTTTATACTCTGGGTTTGCAAATGACAAATGCGCTGCAACGTTACGAATTTTCTCAGCGTATGGACGTGAGGCACGCATTCTATCTTGCGCTTTACGCATTTTAGAAGCAGCCACCATCTCCATCGCCTTGGTGATCTTGCGTGTATTTTCTACACTTTTGATCTTGGTTCTAATCTCTTTACTACCAGCCATTTTAGAGTCCTAGATAGTCGATTAATTAGTACGCGTTAGTCGCTTTGAAGTCTTGAATTGCCGCTTCAACCGCTTTTTCGTTATCGCCAGCTAAGTCTTTGCTAGACTCGATACCGTCCATCAATTTAGCGTATTTAGAGCCCATGAAGCCGTGTAATGCACTTTCAAAAGCTAATACTTTATTGGTTGGAACATCATCAAAATAGCCTTTGTTAGCAGCCAACAAGGTAATCGCCATTTTTGAAACGCTTAATGGGGCGTATTGCGCTTGTTTCATCAACTCAGTAAACATACGACCGCGGTCTAATTGTTTACGTGTTGCTTCATCCAAATCAGAAGCGAACTGCGCAAATGCAGCCAATTCACGGTATTGTGCTAAGGCTAAACGTACACCGCCGCCTAGTTTTTTGATGACTTTAGTTTGAGCAGCACCACCCACGCGAGATACTGAAATACCCGCGTTGATTGCTGGACGAATACCCGCGTTAAACAAATCTGTCTCTAAGAAGATTTGACCATCGGTAATTGAAATCACGTTAGTTGGCACGAATGCTGAAACGTCACCAGCAGCTGTCTCAATCACTGGCAATGCAGTCAATGAACCCGTTTTACCTTTAACAGCACCGTTAGTGAATTTTTCTACATAATCTTCATTCACGCGAGCTGCACGCTCTAACAAACGTGAGTGAATGTAGAACACGTCACCTGGGTAAGCTTCACGTCCTGGTGGGCGACGTAATAACAATGAAATTTGACGGTAAGCAATCGCTTGTTTAGTCAAATCATCATACACAATCAATGCATCTTCACCGCGGTCACGGAAATACTCGCCCATTGTACAACCAGCATATGGTGCTAAAAATTGTAGTGCTGCTGAGTCAGAAGCAGTTGCTGCAACAACGATTGTGTAGGCAAGTGCGCCGTTTTCTTCTAGCTTACGGACCACGTTTGCCACTGTAGAAGCCTTTTGGCCAATCGCAACGTAGATACAAGTCATGTTCTGACCTTTTTGATTGATGATGGCATCAATCGCTACTGCTGTTTTACCTGTTTGACGGTCACCAATAATCAATTCACGTTGACCACGGCCAACTGGCACCATTGAGTCTACTGATTTCAAACCTGTTTGCACTGGTTGTGAAACTGATTTACGCGCAATCACGCCTGGCGCCACTTTTTCAATTTTGTCAGTCATTTTTGCATTAACTGGGCCTTTGCCATCAATCGGCTGACCTAACGCGTTCACTACGCGACCAATTAACTCTGGACCGACTGGCACTTCTAAAATACGACCTGTACATTTAACAGTATCGCCTTCAGTAATGTGCTCGTAATCACCTAAAACCACCGCACCCACTGAGTCACGCTCTAAGTTAAGCGCTAAACCAAATGTGTTGCCTGGAAATTCGATCATCTCGCCAGCCATCACGTTTGAAAGGCCGTGAATACGGACGATACCGTCAGTAACTGAAATAACTGTACCTTGAGTACGCGCTTCAGCTGAGGTAGAAAAATTTTCTAATCTGCTTTTAATCAGTTCACTGATTTCTGATGTAGATAACTGCATTTATGTCTCTCCTGTGCCTTAAGCTGATAGCGTATAGGCTAAATTTTGTAACTGACCTTTGACGGACGCGTCTATCACGGTATCGCCAACAATAATTTTAATGCCACCAATGAGCTCTGCATCTACAGTTACACTGGCTTCAATCTTTTTACCAAACTTAGCTTCAAGACGTTTTACGATATCTTTAGTTTCAGCAACGCTTGGTTTAGATGCAGCAATAATTTGCGCATCTAATGTGCCTTCATCCAATGCTTTTAACTCTTCAAAGGCACTGGTAATAGCAGGCAAAATTGACATGCGATTATATTCAACCAACACTTTAATCAGGTTCTGTCCCTGCTCATTGAGTTTGTCGCCACACACTTTTAAAAAAGTCTTTTCTAAGTCGCTTGAGACTACTTTTGGATCTTGAATATAAGCCTGCATTTGTGCATCGTTAGATACAGCTGTGGCAAAACTTAACATCTCAGACCATTTAGCCAGCGATTTTTGCTCTTTACCAAGCTTGTAAGCCGCAACTGCGTATGGCCGTGCGATGGTTGATATTTCAGCCATGAGTTATAGCTCCGCCGCGAGTTTAGATAGCATTTCAGAATGCGCTTTGCCATCGATCTCTTTACGTAAGATTTTTTCAGCGCCAGCGATTGCCAATGCTGAAACCTGCGCACGTAAACCTTCTTTAGCGCGGTTTACTTCTTGATCAATCTCAGCTTTTGCACCCGTAATAATACGGTCGCCTTCTGCTTTAGCATTGCCTTTAGCTTCTTCAACGATTTGTGTCGCACGTTTTTCAGCCTGACCAATAATCTCGCTGGCTTTTTGTTTGGCTTCTGCAAGTGTTGCTTCTGATTTTTTAGCCGCAACTTCTAAGGCACTTCTGCCTTCTTGTGCTGCTGCCAAACCGTCAGCAATTTCTTTTTGGCGTGTTTCAATCGCTTTTAATAGCGGTGGCCAAACGAATTTCACTGTGAACCAAATCAACACAGCAAATGCGATAGCTTGTGCGATCAGTGTAAAGTTAATGTTCATGTTTAATCCAATTAAATTAAGTCAGTATAAAAATTTGAGTCATTGTGCATGACTCAAAAAATTAATTTGCTGCTGCTGTAACAACGCTTAATAATGGGTTAGCGAACGCGAACATCATAGCCAAACCAACGCCGATAATGAAAGAAGCATCGATAAGACCTAATAGCAAGAATACTTTACCTTGCAATTGTGGAATCATTTCTGGTTGACGTGCAGCACCTTCTAAGAAACTTGCACACATAATACCGATACCGATACAGGCACCTGCAGCGCCTAAACCAATAATTAAACCAATACCAACGCCTGTGTAGGCTTGAATCAATGCTAATGCTTCCATTTTATTACCCTCTCAAAAATTAAACTGCACTTTATAATCAAAAACTATAATTACTCTAAAACCACTTACTTAAACAACTTAAAACTAATTAATGCGATTCATGCGCCATTGCTAGATATACAACCGTCAACATCATGAAAATAAATGCTTGTAATGCCACGATTAAAATATGGAAAATTGACCAGCCAGCGCCTAAAACCGCACCAAATATCGTGCCAGACAAACCCGTAGCAGCCCACATACCTAATAACAAGAAAATCACTTCACCTGCATACATGTTGCCGAAAAGACGCAATGAATGTGAAAGTGGTTTTGAAACGTATTCAATGAGGTTAAACAAGAAATTCAATGGCAGTACCCAGAATTTGCTACCGAATGGCGTGTAGAACAACTCATGCAACCAACCGCCAAAACCCTTAACTTTAATCGAGAAGAAAATCATCAAAATCCAGACCGATAAAGCTAGGGCAAATGTGGTGTTAATGTCTGAGGTTGGTACTGCGCGCCATTTGTCAAAGCCAATGCCATGCATAAATTTAGCGAAAATATCAATTGGTAGAAAATCCATGGCATTCATTGCGAACACCCATAAAAAAACCGTCAGCGCTGTTGGGGCAATAAAGCTGTGACGGTTACCGTGGAAAATATTTTTAACTTGGTCATCAATAAAACCAAAAACCAGCTCAACAAAAGCCTGACGCTTGGTTGGCACGCCGGCAGTTGCGCCACGCGCTACCCACCAGACCAAACCCATTACCAGCAAACCCAATACAACTGATGTAATCAATGTATCGATATGCAATGTCCAAAAACTGCCATTGCCAACTGATTGCGCATTAAAACTTAAATGATGCGAAATATATTCTGATGGGGTGAGTACGTGTTCTGCGTGTTCTGTAGCCATATCAATCCGAATTGCCCCAAATAGGCGCTTAATTAAAAGTTACTTACCTAAAATCTAAAACTGTAGTTTTATATTTCTAATTCTGTTTTGTCTAACTTACTCATTGCCGCGCCAGAAAACAAAGCTGCGCCTGCCAAACCTGCAATCAGCGCAAACGGCACCAATTGCTTATAAACCTTAAAGGTAATAAATAGCAGCACAACAATGATGATAATTTTAACTGCCTCTGCTTTTAGCAGATTAACCAATACTGTTGCGGCCTCTTTACTACTACGTTGTGCGATTTTAGAAGCGAAAAACGCACCGATTGTGACTGATAATCCACCAGCCAATGCTGAAACACCTGCATGCAAACCTGAAACAACTAACGCAATTAGCATTACAACGACTGTTGCGCCTAATTGCCACTGCAACATTTTGCTAAATACTTTATTTGAATCTAAGCCTGTTTTTAAGTTAGTCGTTGTTAAGCCTGACTTTGAATTTTGCTCTTCTGTCATTTCTGTTTTCTTATCATTTCAGTTTGATTGAAATGGGCTTATCAGCAAAGTCCGCGATTTTGAATTATTAAGCGTTTTTAGTCAAGCGCTAAGTGTAAGTAATTACAATAAGTTTCACGCAAAATGAAACACTTAGCGCATCATTTTACGAATAATCTCATCCAATTGATCCAAATTACTATAGTTAATTTTAAGCATGCCGGATCCATTTTCTTTAGCTGAAATATTCACGCTGGCACCGATTTTTTCACTTAATGTATTTTGCAGGGTTAAAACGTCATGATTGACCGCAGTTTTCTGTGGTTTATCGTTGTCATTTGTAGTGTCATTCTCAGCTAATTTTTTCACCAGATTTTCAACATCGCGCACCGATAAATTTTGTTGCACTATTTTATTAGCCAGCATAATTTGTTGCGCCGCATCTAAGCCAATTAACGCTCTAGCGTGGCCCATATCCAATTTGTTGTGCATCAACATGGCTTGTACTGGTGACGACAATGACAAAAGTCGTAGCAAATTGGATACCGCCGCGCGCGAGCGCCCAACTGCAGTAGCAGCTTTTTCGTGCGTCATGTCAAACTCATCAATCAAGCGTTTAATACCTTGCGCTTCTTCTAATGGATTTAAATTTTCACGCTGGATATTCTCAATTAATGCCATCGCCAGCGCAGATTCATCCGCGATTTCACGTACTAAAACAGGCACTTCTGTTAAACCAGCCAACTGCGAAGCGCGCCAACGACGTTCACCGGCAATGATTTCATATTGATTAGCACCAACATTGCGCACCAAAATCGGCTGCATTATTCCTTGCGCGCGAATCGAATCAGCCAACGTTTGTAATGCAGCATCATCCATATAGGAACGCGGTTGATATTTGCCCGGCTGCAATTGGCTCACATTCAACGTCATTAACGCATCGCCATGTGCAATTTCTTCGTTGTCATTTGCTAACAACGCGTCCAATCCGCGTCCTAAACCTTTTGGTTTAACCATTTACCGTACCCTTTAATTGCGTTGGTGACTCTTTAAACTTTTGATTTTTATGGATAATTTCTGCTGCTAAGTCCAAATAAGCAATCGCTCCTTTGGACGTTTTGTCATAAATCAACACTGGCAAACCGTAACTCGGCGCTTCGGCCAAACGAATATTGCGCGGTATCACTGTTTTATAGACTTTATCGCCAAAATGGCTGACTAATTGCGCAGACACTTGGCTAGCCAGCATATTGCGATTATCAAACATGGTGCGTAATAAGCCTTCGATTTCCAGCTTTGGATTTAAATGTGCGCGCACTTTTTTGATGGTGTTCACCAAATCAGACAAACCTTCTAGCGCATAATATTCACATTGCATCGGAATCATCACTGTATCAGCCGCTGTTAATGCATTTACCGTGACCAAATTGAGGGCAGGGGGGCAATCGAGCAGCACATAATCGTAATCAGAAATCGCTGAAATGGCTTGTTTTAAGCGCATTTCACGTGCCAATTCATTCACCAGCTCAACTTCTGCACCTGCCAATTCACGGTTAGATGGCGCAATATCAAAGCCTCCTTTTTCGCTTTTTACGATGACTTCTTTTAAGCTTTTTTCACCGATTAGTACATGATAAATACTGAGTTTAAGATGTGATTTATCAATGCCGCTACCAGTGCTGGCATTGCCTTGCGGATCTAAATCAACCAACAATACTTTTTGTTTTTTAGCAGCCAAACTAGCAGCCAAATTCACGCAAGTGGTGGTTTTACCCACGCCGCCTTTTTGATTGGTAATCGCTAATATTTTCATCAATTATTCTTTGTCATTAAACATTATTAAGCACTGTCGTTTTTAAATGACGGTATTTTTAAATACAACCAAATGCCGCTCTGCATCCAAACCCGCAACTTTCAGCGGAATAATATTGCTTGGCAAAATCGGCAAACCATCTAATTCGCCAGAAGGCATCATACCTTTCATGGCAAGCCATTGACCATTTGTTGCAATCAAATGCTTAGTTAACTGAATAAACAAAGCAATTTCTGAAAACGCTCTTGATATCACTATTTCAAACGGTTCACTCGGCTGAAAATTTTCTACACGCGCATGCATAGCGGTTAAATTATCCAAACCCAATTCGCCTTTTACTTGGCGCATAAAAATGGCTTTCTTTTGCACTGTATCAATCGTCGTCACTTGCAATTCGGGTTTACATATCGCCAACACAATACCTGGCAAACCGCCACCACTGCCTACATCTAATAAATTTTTACTATTGATATGTGGTAATACACTTAAGCTATCCAGCAAATGCAAAGTCACCATTTCCAGCGGATCGCGCACCGCCGTCAAGTTGTACACTTTGTTCCACTTGTTTAACAAGCTTAAATAAGCCAATAATTTTTCTTGTGTTTCGGCTGCTACTGCCAAACCCATACTGGCAATACCTTGCGCTAATAAAATCGCCTGACTCATGCAGCTTGCGTGTCAGATTTAATATCTGGGCTAATTTGGCTGGCTTGTTTTTTATGTTTACGTTTTAAATACACCAATAATAAAGAAATAGTCGCTGGCGTTATGCCAGAAATTCGACCAGCTTGACCAAGCGTTTCTGGTTTATGTTGGTTTAATTTTTGGCGCGCTTCAATACTTAAGCCATGCACATCGGCATAATCCAAATCCAGCAACTTAATATTTTCACTGCCTTTTTGCTTAGCGATTTCTTCTTGCTGTCGCGTAATATAACCTTGGTATTTCGCGGCAATTTCCACTTGTTCACGTACAGCTGGGTTCAACTCACCCAACTCAATCCCATCCAAAAAGCCTTCGCCCAAACTTAACATGTTTTCGTAGCTCACTTCTGGACGGCGTAATAATTCAAACAGGCTATATTCGTGCTCTAAAGGTTTACCCAAAATGGCTGCTTGTGTTTCACGTGAAACATCATCTGTCGCCACTTGCACAAATGTTTTTTTCAAACGCTCTTGTTCGCGTGACACCGCCTCTAATTTCTTCTCAAAAGCGCTCCAGCGCGCATCATCCACCAAACCCAATTCACGACCCTTGGTAGTTAAGCGCATATCGGCGTTATCTTCGCGCAACTGCAAACGATATTCCGCGCGCGAAGTAAACATTCGATATGGCTCTGTTACGCCAGTAGTGATTAAGTCATCCACTAACACGCCCAAATAAGCCTCATCGCGGGCAGGGCACCAGCTTTCTTTGCCTTGCACGTATAAAGCTGCATTTGCGCCTGCTAATAGTCCTTGTGCAGCCGCCTCTTCGTATCCAGTTGTTCCGTTGATTTGTCCAGCAAAAAATAAGCCTTGTACGGTTTTGGTTTCTAGGCTGGATTTCAAACTGCGCGGATCGTAGTAATCGTATTCAATCGCATAGCCTGGCCGCAAAATATGTGCGTTTTCTAAACCTTTAATGGAGCGCACTAAAGCAAGTTGAATATCAAATGGCAAACTGGTTGAAATGCCATTCGGATAAATCTCGTTGGTGGTTAAGCCTTCGGGCTCTAAAAACAGTTGATGTGATTCTTTATCGGCAAAACGATGGATTTTGTCTTCCACACTTGGACAGTAACGCGGACCAACGCCCTCAATCACGCCCGTGTACATCGGCGAACGGTCTAAACCACTACGGATAATGTCATGCGTGCGCTCATTGGTATGCGTAATCCAGCAGGGCACTTGTTGCGGATGTTGTGCCACATTGCCCATAAATGAGAACACTGGGGCAGGATTATCGCCTGGCTGCTCTAACATCACAGAATAATCAATCGTACGACCATCAATGCGCGGTGGCGTACCAGTTTTTAGCCTGCCTGCTGGCAAACCAATTTCACGCAATCGCGCCGCCAATGAAATAGCTGGTGGATCGCCAGCGCGACCAGCGCTGTAATTTTGCAAGCCTACATGAATTAGGCCACCCAAAAAAGTGCCTGCTGTTAACACCACACTTTTAGATTTAAAACGTAAACCAATTTGCGTCACCACGCCTGCCGCACGGTCGCCATCTAAAATAATGTCATCAACCGCTTGTTGAAATAACCATAAGTTTGGCTGATTTTCTAGTTTGTGACGTACTGCCGCTTTGTACAAAATACGGTCTGCCTGGGCACGTGTGGCGCGAACAGCTGGGCCTTTAGATGAATTTAAGATACGAAATTGAATGCCGCCAATATCAGTCGCCTGCGCCATTACGCCGCCAAGTGCATCGATCTCTTTAACCAAATGGCCTTTGCCAATACCGCCAATGCTGGGGTTGCAAGACATTTGGCCCAATGTTTCAATGTTATGGCTGAGCAACAGGGTTTTTTGCCCCATACGCGCAGCCGCCAACGCAGCCTCAGTGCCAGCATGACCACCACCAACAACAATCACATCAAAAATATCAGGAAAATTCATTTAAATAGTGCTTACACTTCAATAAGTTAACAATCCAGATTACATGAATTGTGTAAAGCATTAGATTTTACTGCAAAGAGGGCGTTAAGTCATTTAAAAACAGCAAGATATAACGAGTTAATATTTGTCTTTTTAGCATGTTCCACGTGGAACAATATATTTAACCCTGATTTTAAAATAGCTTATATGCCCATTGCGGCAACTCCCAGTCTTAGTCCCATGTCGTTTAATCAAAAAATCGAGATGATTTTTTGATATCTCTCAAATAAAAATATTATTTAGCTACATTTTAGAAGTAACTTTAATATTTACGAAAAACTGTTGCTGTAATTGTTCCATATGTAGAAATAACTCACATTGTTTCACGTGAAACACTTCACAATCATTTACATGGCCAGCCCTTGACCATGCTCAGCGACGCGCCTATAGTAATGGGGGCGAATACTGTAATGTACTAAATATCAAAACTGGGCAATCCGTCATTTAGTATGCTATCCAGCCTTGATATTTAGCACTTATGCCTTAAGTAATATTCCGTAAAATTGAGTTTTACAAATTAGTTTAGGAGAAAATGATGGCCGATATTCAAGAACATAAAGCTACACTCGCAAAATACACTTCCAACATCAATGATGCTGCGCTGCAAGGCATGGCAAGAACGTATGCCTTAGTTTTATCTAAACAAGACTCTCGCCTTGTATCATGTGGTGACCCGACTGAGAAGCAAACTGTACGTGAGAACTTTTTAAAGAAAAAATTAGGTCTGACACATTCAGATGCTGTGCTAGATGCGGCTATTGATGAAATTTGTGCAAAAGTAAAAGAAGATCGCCAGAAATCGCGCTTGGTTTTCTACTATTTGTTAGCGGAAAAATACAATCTATTAGCTAATTTTGTTAAATAAGTTAATCCATTTTTTGTATTAAAAAAGGCGCTTTTGGCGCCTTTTTTATCTGTGCTTAATGTTTTATATTGAGCCTGATTATTTACCTATACAAAATTTACTGAAAATTTCACCCAATAAATCATCTGGTGTAAATTCACCTGTAATGCTGCTTAGCGCTTCCTGCGCTAATTTTAACTCTTCAGCTACTAACTCTGCTGCATTGATTTGCGCTGCTGCGTTGGTTAAGTGGTTTTCCACTTGTGTTAACGCGCTCAAATGTCGCGTGCGCGCCATAAAAACACCCTCAGCATTTTGCTGATAGCCCGCGATATTTAATAAATGCTGTTTCAATAAAGAAATGCCTTCGCCAGTTTTGGCCGATAGGTAAATATGCGTTTCACCAGCAATTTCTGTGATTTTTGCAGATTCTTTGGTCGCATCTATTTTATTATGTACCCAAATTTTGCTGATTCCTTGCGGCAAGCGGTCTAAAACGATTTTTTCAGTCCCCCCAATACCATGAGCCACATCTACCAACAATAATGCGATCTGCGCGTTTTCTAGTGCTTGATATGTTCGGGCAATTCCAATCTTTTCTACTTCGTCTTCTGTATCGCGCAAACCAGCCGTATCAATAATATGTAAAGGTAAGCCATTGATTTGTATAAAACTTTTAATAGAATCTCGTGTGGTTCCAGCAATCGGTGTAACAATTGCGATTTCTTCACCACTTAATTGGTTCATCAAACTGGATTTCCCAACATTTGGCCGACCGACTAATACGATATGCATGCCTTCACGTAATAAGCTGCCTTGTTTGGCTTTTGCAAATACCGATTTTAATTCCTGCGCAATTGCAGCCAGTTTTACAGCGACATTTCCCTGTGTAATAAAATCGATTTCTTCTTCGGGGAAATCCAAACAAGCTTCTACATACATGCGCAAATTAATTAATTTGGCTAATACGGTATTAACGCTATTTGAAAACTCGCCTGACAATGAGCGCATCGCACTACGTGCAGCTTCAATAGTTGTTGCATTAATCACATCTGCAACCGCTTCAGCTTGGGCTAAATCTATTTTGTCATTCAAGTAAGCGCGTTTAGTGAATTCACCTGGTTCAGCTTGACGTGCGCCTAGTTGAACGCAGCGGGCCAATAATAATTGCATCAACGCGGTGCCGCCATGCGCTTGCAACTCTAAGACATCTTCGCCAGTGTAGGAGTGTGGATTTTGATAATAAATCGCGATACCGCGATCGATTAACTGTTGATGTTCATCGTAAAACGGCAAATATGCCGCATGACGCGGGGCAGGGCATGCGCCCAGAGTTTGTGTTGCGATGAAATTACTTAATGGCCCAGAAACTCGCACAACACCAATACCACCGGCGCCACTGGCTGTGGCAATGGCGGCAATGGTATCAATTGAATTTAACATGCGGTTTCACCAGATCATTAAAGCAGGCGATACACAACGCCTATTTTTTGATGTTGCCTTTTTTTGCCAATGCCGCCGCGTGAATGGTTTTGTTCACATACCATTGTTGCGCGATAGACAATATATTGTTCACCAACCAATACAACACCAATCCAGCAGGAAAGAAGAAGAAGAACACACTAAATACCACAGGCATGACTTTCATCACTTTAGCTTGAATAGGATCTGTCGGCGCTGGGTTAAGGAAAGTTTGAATAATCATGGTTGAGCCCATCAAAATAGGCAAAATAAACCATGGATCGGTAGCAGATAAATCTTGAATCCAACCAAAGAATGGTGCATGACGCAACTCTATAGAAGCAAGCAATACCCAGTAAAGTGCAATGAAAACAGGTATTTGCACAATAATTGGTAAACAACCACCCATTGGATTGATCTTTTCCGTGCGATACAATTCAAGCATCGCTTGTTGCATCTTTTGCTTATCATCGCCGAATTTTTCTTTCATACTTTGCAAACGCGGTGCTAGTTCACGCATTTGCGCCATTGATTTATAGCTGGCTGCAGAAAGTGGGAAAAATGCCGCTTTAATCAATATTGTTAGCAAAATAATCGCCACGCCCCAGTTATTAACAAGGCTATGGATTTTAGATAGCACCCAAAATAATGGCTTAGCAATAATGGTTAACCATCCGTAATCTACCGCGTATTCTAAGCCTGGTGCCGCTTTGGTTAATACATCTTCATTTTGTGGGCCTGCGAATAATTGCGCGCCAAATTCCGTGGTTGTGCCAGCGGCAATACTTGCATTCGGCGTTACAACACCTACCGCATAAATATTGTCAGATAATTTTTTGGTATAAAACTCGCGCTCAACACCTGCTTTTGGAATCCACGCACTGGCAAAATAATGTTGCACCAACCCAACCCAACCATCTTTAGTGGTTTTAGATAAGTTGGTTTTTGCCATCTCGCTAAATTTAATCTTTTTAAATTTATCTGCTTCAGTAAAATACGCGCCGCCTGTAAAGGTTGGCATCATCATAGAACCTTGATTCGATTCACTATCGTGCACAATTTGGTAATAAGCTGAAGGCGTGATTGCTGCTGAGCTGGCATTATTGATTTGATAACGCACATCAATCACGTAATTGTTGCGGTGGAAAGTATAGATTTTATCGACTGTTACGCCGTTACCAGCCCAAGTAAGACGTACTTCTTGCGACTCTTGACCATCTACTAGCGTATAACTATCGGCGGTACTGGTAAACTGTGATTTATGATTCGGTAAATCTGCGCCCATTAAACCCGATTGCGCCACATAAAACATTGGCTTGAATGCATCATCCATTAATACAAAATTACCATCTTTGCTATTAGACGCAGCATGCTTGTTTAATACCAAATGGCGCAAGTCACCGCCGATTGTATCAATTTCCGCTTCAAATAAATCGGTTTTTACTTTAATGCGCTGGCCATTAGTCAGCTTGAAACTACCGTCATTAACATTTGTTTGCGACACGCCAGCCGCGCTGCCTGCTGTTGCTACGCCATTGGTAGCAGGTGATGTTTGAACTATCGGTGCGGGATTATTCTTTTGCTGCCAAGCATCCCATAACATCATGATTGAAAAAGAAAAAATAACAAATAAAATTAAACGGCGTGTATCCATGGTTTCTATAATCGATCTTTAGTTATTGCGTTTGTTAAATTGGTTACTTAATAAATATTTAGACAAAGTAATATTAAGGTACAGGGTCGCTACCACCAGCATGCCAAGGATGGCAACGCGCCAATCTTTTGACACTTAAACCGGCACCACGAATAGCGCCATGTTTTTGTATACAGGCAATTGCATAATGCGAACAAGTTGGATGGAATCGACATTGTTGTCCAAAAAATGGACTTAATGCAATTTGATATAATCGAATAAAAGCGATTAAAAATCGTGTCATCAATTTTGCCATGTTCACAGTTTGCAAATATACATGCATGTGGTGCTATGCATCTGTTTTTACTGAATTCTTTGCAATTAACTTAAACGTTAACTGTTCAAACTCATGTTTAATCCTATTAAAATCGGCTTTTTCAAAGGCTTTTTGAGCCTGAATCACCAAATCGATTGCGGGTAAATCATGCTGGCTTAATCTAAATAATTCCCGTAAAACACGCCGCATATAATTACGTTTAACCGCTAATTTGGCTGTTTTTTTTGCCACAATCAAACCCAAACGCGGCCCATTCAATGCATTTGGTTTAAACCGCATCACCAAATAAGGTGTTGCAATTCGTTGTCGCAAATTAAAAACGGATGAGAAATCATCCGTTTTAATTAGCTTGGCTTGTTTAGGTAAACTAAACTTAACCATTTTCTATCATTAAGTACTCATACTTAAGTATTAAGTAGGCAATTAACGTTAATCATTAAAAGCCTTTAACTTAAAAACTTAAGAATATTAAAGACCTAGACGCGAACGACCTTTAGCGCGACGAGCTGCAATAACAGCACGGCCACCTTTAGTTTTCATGCGTACTAAAAAGCCATGTGTACGTGCACGACGTGTTTTAGAAGGTTGGTAAGTACGTTTCATTTAATTCTCCGCAAAAGCAATATGCAACAAAGCCCTCTATTAAACACGATTAAGTGTTGTTTTGTCAACCGATATTTAGTTTAACAATCAAGCTAATTGCCTGTGGATAAGTAAGAGTAAACAAGCTAAAATAGAAAGATTAACGCACGGTTTTTACTCTAGTTTTGCTCTAGCGTTTTTTCATGAAAAACTCACTAAAAATAATGGTTAACTAACCTGCGTATGGATGATTAACGGTGCATATAAATGTGCAAGCCATTCATTATAAACGCATTCACAACACTAACGCTTGGGAGGGCAGAAAACAGATGCATAATTTTTGGCCTACTTGCCTGAGGCGTTTTGAACAAGAGTTATCAACACAGCAATTCAATACCTGGATTAAACCGCTGCAAACAGAGTTGATTGAAAACGCTCAGGGAAGCAATGCCATTCGCGTGCTTGCGCCAAATAAATTTGTGCAGCAATGGGTAAAAGACCGGTTTCTAAGCAAAATTGAATCGATTGCAGCAGAATTATTGCCTAATAATTTCACCGTTGAATTGTGTATTAATCCATCCAAGCCTGAAAATACAGAGAAGAATAATCTTAGAAAAAATCCTGCTCAAAATTTCAGCGACATTATCCGTTCGCCTTTGCAAAAAGCCAATGAAACACAAAGTTCATCTAAAAAAGATACGCCAATTAAAATAGCGGTTCCTCGCAATGCTGAACGCGCATCTGGCTTAAATAGCAGTTTTAATTTTGATAATTATGTCACCGGCCGCGCCAATCAGTTGGCCCGTGCAGCCGCAATTCAAGTGGCTGATAATCCTGGTCAATCTTATAACCCGCTATTTATTTACGGCGGTGTGGGTTTGGGTAAAACGCACTTATTGCAAGCCATTGGTAACCAATTAAAACAACAAAAACCTGACGCCAATATTCGTTATTTGCATGCGGAACGTTATGTATCCGATGTAGTGAAAGCTTATGAAAATAAAGCTTTTGATGAATTTAAGCGTCAATATCATTCGCTAGATCTGTTATTAATCGATGATATTCAATTTTTTGCTAAGAAAAATCGCACACAAGAAGAGTTTTTCTATGCTTTTAATACCTTAATTGAAGAGAAAAAACAGATTGTTATCACATGCGATACTTATCCAAAAGAAATTGCAGATGTAGATGAGCGCTTGCGTACGCGCTTTAGTTGGGGTTTAACGGTTGCAGTCGAACCGCCAGAATTGGAAATGCGTGTGGCAATTTTGCTTAAAAAAGCGGAAGAATCTAAAGTGCATATTTCGGAAGATGTAGCTTTTTTTGTGGCGAAACAAATACGATCTAGTGTGCGCGAATTAGAAGGTGCGTTAAATAGAATTGTGGCGATGGCAAATTTTACGGGTCACGCCATTGATATTCATTTAGCTAAAGATGCGTTACGTGATTTAATTGCCGTGCGCGGTCGACAAATTACCATTGAGAATATTCAAAAAACCGTTGCTGATTATTACAAAATAAAAGTCGGCGAGATGTACAGCAAAAAACGTTCGCGTAATTTTGCACGGCCGCGACAAATCGCGATGAGCCTTGCGCGCGAATTGACGAATCATAGCTTCCCTGAGATTGGTGAAGCGTTTGGTAGTCGTCATCACACAACAGTGATGCATGCATGTGATGAGATTGAGCAGTTACGCTTAAATGATCAAACGATTGCGCGAGATTTAGGCTTTCTAACGCAAGTGATTCGTGATTAATAAATAGGAATTAGAGGGTTGAACGGCTGTGTATAAAAGTACTTTTAGCTTGTGGATAGAATAAGAATAAAACGCGATTTTACTTAATGCGATTTTTAATACACAATTAATGCACAGTAATAAACTTAGTTATAAACAACATTAAAATGCACTTAACTAATTGATTTAATTATTTTTTAAAAGATATACACAGAAAAAAACGCCATTACTATTATTGTTATTTTATATATTATTATTTATTTAAAAACTAACTACTTAAAAAAATCGGTATTACCTTAGGAATTTAAACCATGCAAATTAAAATAAATCGCGAAACTTTGCTAAAACCATTGATGAATGTCACTAGTATTGTAGAAAGACGTCACACTCTGCCGATACTTTCTAATTTATTACTAGAAGCTAAAAATAATCAATTGCAATTAACGGCAACCGATTTAGAAATGCAAATTTCGCTCAACGTTGAAAACAACTTCAGTGGTGAATTATCAACGACAATTTCAGCTAAAAAATTCTTAGATATTTGTCGCTCATTACCAGAGTCAGCTGAAATCGATATGATTACCAATGACAGCCGCATGACGGTAAAAGCAGGGAAAAGTCGTTTTAATTTACAGACCTTACCCGCTGCTGATTATCCAGTGATGACAAAAGCGACGGGTCAAGGTGTTAATATCAGTATTAGCCAAATAGCATTGAAAAAACTATTTAAGCAAGTGGAATTTGCAATGGCACAGCAAGATATTCGCTACTATTTGAACGGTTTGTTACTAGAAGTGGTTGAAGATAATTTAAATGTAGTCGGCACAGATGGCCATCGTTTGAGTTTTAGTTCGATTAAACTTAATCAAAGTTATGATAAAACTGATGTTATTGTTCCGCGTAAAACCGTGATAGAACTGATTAAATTATTAAATGATTCTGAACAAGAAGTCATTATTGAAATTAATGCAGGTCAAGTAAACTTTACCTTTAGTGATATTCGGTTAATTTCAAAAGTGATAGATGGTAAATTTCCTGATTATCATCGAGTGATTCCAACTGGCCATCAAAATACGTTTAGTGTGAATCGTTTAGCGGTATTAACCGCCATGCAACGCGCTTCTATATTATCGAATGAGAAATATCGCGGTATTCGCATGGTATTAAGTAACAATAATTTGAAGCTGATTAGTACTAATACCGAGCAAGAAGAAGCGGAAGAAGAGTTGGAAATTGAATATGTACAAGATGGTTTGGATATTGGTTTTAATGTGACGTATTTGATTGATGTGTTGAATAATGTCAGCGATGAGAATATCAATTTTTCATTTGCGGATGCCAATAGCAGCTGCTTGATTACTGTTCCGAATGATGAAAATTATAAATATGTTGTAATGCCAATGCGCATTTAAGCTTATTAAAGTTTCACGTGAAACAAGTCGTTAAAAGTAAGTAAGAAACCCACTAATAAAAGAGTAAAGAAAATAGTATGGTTAATACCACAAAAGCACAACCAGAATACAATTCAGACAGTATTAAGATTTTAGAAGGCTTAGATGCGGTGCGTAAACGCCCGGGTATGTACATCGGCGATACGTCCGATGGCTCTGGTTTGCACCACATGGTATTCGAGGTGTTAGATAACGCGATTGATGAGGCTTTAGCAGGGCATTGTGATGATATTAAAGTGATTATCCATCCAGATAACTCGATTAGCGTATCGGACAATGGCCGCGGTATTCCAACCGATGTTAAAGATGATGATAAGCATGATCCAAAACGCTCTGCTGCAGAAATTGTGATGACGGAATTGCATGCGGGCGGTAAATTTGACCAGAATTCTTACAAGGTATCTGGCGGCTTGCATGGTGTGGGTGTTTCTGTGGTGAATGCGCTTTCAGATTGGCTGCGTTTAAAAATTTATCGCAAAGGCGAAGTGCACCAAATGGAATTCCAGCGCGGTGTGCCGATGGCACCGCTTGCATTAACAGGAAAAACTGATAAAAAAGGCACAGAAGTCCACTTTTTAGCCTCTGTAGAAACGTTTGTATTAGTGGAATATCATTTTGAAATATTAGCTAAACGTATACGCGAACTGTCATTTTTAAATGATGGTGTAAAAATTGAGTTAATTGATCAACGCACAGGTAAGAGTGAAAATTTTGCGCATGCGGGTGGTATAAAATCTTTTGTTGAATATATTAATCGCAGTAAAACAGTCATGCATCCAAAGACATTTTATGCCAGCGGCGAAAAAGATGGTATGACGATTGAAGTGGCGATGCAATGGAATGATAGCTACTCTGAAACCGTGCAATGCTTTACCAATAACATTCCGCAACGCGATGGTGGCACGCATTTAACCGGCTTGCGTACAGCGATGACACGTACGCTTAATCAATATATCGAGCAATCAGAAATAGCGAAAAAAGCCAAAGTTGAAACTACTGGCGATGATATGCGTGAAGGTATTACTTGTGTGTTATCGGTAAAAGTGCCGGATCCTAAATTCTCATCACAAACCAAAGATAAACTTGTTTCGAGCGAAGTGCAACCCGTTGTTTCTGAAGTGGTATCAGCAAAACTAGCTGAGTTTTTGGCTGAAAATCCAGTGGATGCAAAAATTATCTGTGGCAAAATTGTAGAAGCAGCGCGTGCACGTGAAGCGGCACGTAAAGCTCGCGAAATCACACGCCGCAAAGGTGTGATGGATACAATGGGCTTGCCAGGAAAGCTGGCGGATTGCCAAGAACGAGACCCTGCAAAATGCGAATTATATCTAGTCGAGGGTGACTCTGCGGGCGGTTCAGCCAAACAAGGTCGCGATCGTAAAAATCAGGCTATTTTGCCGCTTAAAGGTAAGATTTTAAACGTGGAAAAAGCACGTTTTGATAAATTACTGGGCTCACAAGAAATCGCCACGTTGATTACCGCACTTGGTACTAGTATTGGTAAAGCGGATTTTAATGTTGAAAAACTGCGCTATCACCGCATTATTATCATGACGGATGCGGACGTTGATGGTGCGCACATTCGTACCTTATTACTGACATTCTTCTATCGTCAAATGACAGAATTAGTAGAGCGCGGCCATATATATATTGCGCAACCACCTCTGTATAAAGTGAAACAAGGTAAAGATGAGCGCTATCTAAAAGATCAGCAAGAGTTGGATATTTATCTGCTGAACTCTGCATTAAAAGGTGCAGAACTGGATACAAAAACCAACGCAGGTATCTTAACAGGCGAGCCATTGGCAGAAATTGCCAAACAAATGGTGTTAACTGAAGCGGTCATTCGCCGTATCGCTGCGCTGTATGACGAAAGTGTATTGCGCGCGATTCAAGATGTGGGTGATATTAATCTAAGCGACGAAACAAACGCTAATAAAGTGGCTGAGCAATTACGTCCGATTTTAGGCGCTATTGGTAGTGAAGTGATTGTTGCATTCGATGCAGAATCCAATGCGTACCGTTTAGAAGTAAATAAATATGTACACGGTAATTTACAATGTTGCGTAATAGATGCAGCTTTTTTAAGTAGCGGCGATTACAGGCAAATTAACAAAGTATCTACCATGCTGCAAGGTTTAATAGGCGCAGAGGCCACTATTAAACGTAACGATAAAGAGCAGGTAGTGACAACCTTTAAACAAGCGTTAGATTGGCTATTGGGAGAAGCAAGAAATACCCTCAATATTCAGCGCTATAAAGGTTTGGGCGAGATGAATCCAGAACAATTATGGGAAACCACAATGGATCCACAAGTGCGTCGCTTGTTAAAAGTACAAATTGATGATGCAATTGCTGCAGATGAAATTTTCACCACGTTAATGGGTGATAATGTTGAACCAAGACGTGCATTTATTGAAAGTAATGCGTTGCGAGCAGGTAATTTAGATATTTAAGATTGTAGGTTCTCTTAAAAGTCCGAATAATTCCCAAAATATCATATAAATAGAGAATTAATTAAAAAAAGCCCTTAAGGGCTTTTTTTATTGTTTTCAAAATATATATGTCCCAGTTCGGCCCAAAGCGGTCATTCACTCTTTGAATTAAGGTTACCCTTTAGCACTTAACTTTTAATTGTAATCGTGTGGTTAGAACTTTTATTAATATTGTTACTATATTCAATCTTAATTTTAATTACATAGGTTGGCTGCAATCCACCACAGTTTGTCGCAACCATTCATGTGCGGGATCATTGTCCTGTCTTGAGTGCCATCCTTGTTTGTAAGTAAATTGAGCTAGCTCTAGTGGTGGTGAGAATTGGCGCAGATTATAGAATTGTTTTAGATGCTCTACACCTCTTGTTGCTACGGTCAGGATAAGATCAGTATCTGGTATCAAATCCGCTGCCACACCCCAATGTGGCAATGCAACTGCGATTCTTCTTTGTTTGCCAATCAGTGCCAAAGCCCGTTCAATTTCGTCATTGGAGTCTGGGCGTAAGGCAACTAAAACATGAGGTCTTTTCAGCCAATCATCCAAAGATAATCCACCTTCGTCAGGTATTGTTTTTTTATCCGCTAGGCAGATATAGCCTTCTGAGAAAAGTGGCTGTACTTTGATGCTTTCTGGCACCTCAGGGAATAGTCCAAGTGCCAAGTCCAACTCACCTGCGATCAATTGAACTAGCATTGCATCTCGGCTCGCCTGGCTCACTGCCAAATCTATACCCGGAGCAAACTCACGTAAATGCTTTACCAAACGAGGTAATACAAGGCGCGTTGCGTAATCAGACATAGCCAATCTAAAACGTCTTTTGATCTGATTAGGATCAAACTGCATCTTCCCGCCCAACAATCCATCCAAACTGTTCAGTGCATCTTGAAGTGGTGGCAGTAAAGCATAAGCCCGCGTTGTTAATCCCAGCTTTCCATTCTGTTTTACCAGTAACGGGTCATTGAAGTGCGCTCGTAGTTGGGACAGTGAATGACTAACGGCTGGTTGACTCCTATGCAGGAGTACAGCAGCACGTGTGACGTGCTTCTCGGTTAATAGCGCATGTAGAGTCAACAATAAATTGAGATCGATTCGTCTTAGTTCATCCATGTGGAGAATAGTAACTATATAAATAAACGATTTCCATAAATATAACAGATGCTAGATGATTGTGGCTATTCAAATTTACCTGAGAA
>Ga0123388_1118335_pt1 | contig 21470 bp, 20 predicted proteins | sample T0HHNO3metaT_FD_89916 | JGI IMG/M metagenome (GOLD analysis project Ga0123388, IMG submission 89916) | Methane-oxidizing artificial microbial communities from Washington, USA to study methane cycling - T0-HHNO3 metaT (Metagenome... | ecosystem: Engineered > Modeled > Simulated communities...
CGTCCAGGTCGTAACCCAAAAACGGGTGAAGAAATCCCGATTACTGCAAGACGTGTAGTTACCTTTCACGCAAGCCAAAAGTTAAAAACTAAAGTAGAAGAGCATTACGCGAATCAATAACTTAAAAGTGAGTAAACATGGTTGAAGAGTCTCCCAAAGTACAATTGCCACCTATCCCAGCCAAGCGTTATTTTACGATTGGTGAAGTGAGTGAGTTATGTGGTGTCAAACCACATGTGCTTCGTTATTGGGAACAAGAATTCACACAGTTAAAACCTGTGAAACGTCGTGGTAATCGTCGTTATTACCAACATCACGAAGTGTTGCTCATCCGTAAGATTCGTGAGCTGTTATATGAGCAAGGCTTTACCATCAGTGGCGCACGCAATCGTTTAGATGGGCAAGAGTCTACTGAAGCAGCGCCAGTCGCTGCTCCGGTAGTGGCGATAGCCCAATCTATGGCTGCGCCATTTGCTGACGCTGTTGATTTGACGCAGGTGCGTGCGCAGATTCGCCAAGTTATACAGTTGCTGCGCGCCTGATTTCTATTCCCCTTTTTGTTAAAATTATTGATTCTACATTCGGCGTATGGCTATTTTGATTTATAATGCCTGCACTGAAGTTTCAGTAAGGATCGGGGCGTAGCGCAGCCTGGTAGCGTACTTGCATGGGGTGCAAGGGGTCGTGTGTTCGAATCACACCGTCCCGACCAATAGAAACAAATAGACAGGCCACTCACTGAGTGGTTTTTTTATTTTAGGGGTGCTCATAGGGGTGCTTGAATCAAAGCGTAACATCTAATTCGAATCCAAAATCACCACTCTCCGCCCTACTTCTAAAAGCAGTGAAAAGCAGCGTTTTTGCAACGCATAATTATTTCCACCAATGGCTTAAGTCGTGTTAAGGAGACAATGAGTGAGTGCGCAAACATTGCGACTGATACACAAGTCTGAGGTCTGTAATAAGGCAGGCCTAACCGAACGTTCTATAGCTAATTGATTAACGGAAGGCACTTTTAAAACCAGTAAATATCGATGTATGTAACCCTGCTTGGGTTGAGGCAGAGGTATATTTGTAGATTAATCAGCGTATTTCAGATAGAGACCATAATATTCTCCCAGAAGGCCGTACAGCTTTCTGACTATATGCGCAAAACTCCCAAAACAAACACATAATTTTAGCAATTTGAATTGCATGCATTGCATTTTGGCTGTCATGAGCCTAGTATCAGTAGCGCCTATATTCATTCTGCATACTTGATAATATCGGTCTAAATTTAATAACGAATAATAAAAACAGAAAGTTATCATGCTAACTAGAGTGCGTTACCCACATTGCCAGTCAACTCATCTCAAACATAGCACACCGCCAAGTCAGTTGTTTTATCATTTGGCTGATCTAAATTGAGTGCATCGGTACAAGTATTAGAATTAAAATATTCCGCGCTTGAAGCAGCAAATTTGGCGTTAGTTGCCGCAAATAAAGCACTCGCTCTTCAAAATGAAGAAAAAGAAAAGCGGGCGGCAGAACTTGCAATTGCAAATGGTGAGTTGGCTTATGAGAATTCAGAAAAGGAAAAGCGGGCGGCAGAGCTAGTGATAGCCAATACCGAGCTTGCGTACCAAAATCAAGAAAAAGAAAACCGCGCAGCCGAGCTGGTGATTGCAAACAAAGAGTTAGCTTTTCAGAACAAAGAAAAAAGTAAAAGAGCCGCTGAACTGATTGTTGCTAATAAGGAGCTGGCTTTCCAAAGTAAGGAAAAAAGCAAGCGTGCTGCAGAGCTAATAGAAGCGAACAAAGAGCTTGCGTTTCAAAATGATGAAAAGGAAAAACGTACGAGCGAGATGAATGAACTGGCGTTTTATGATCCGCTCACAAAGCTGCCTAATAGAAAACTACTCGTAGATCGTCTTCAGCAAGCCTTATCCACAAGCCTCCGAACTGGCCAAGAGGGCGCAGTGCTTTACCTAGACTTAGATAATTTCAAGACACTCAATGACACCATCGGGCATGATTCTGGCAATTTACTGCTTGAGCAAGTGGCCAAGCGTATAGCGGCATGCTTGCGCGCAGTTGACACGGTGGCACGCATAGGCGGCGATGACTTTGTCATCCTACTGCAAGCACTGAGTACGCGTAACCTTGAGGCAGCAGCCCAAGCGAGAGCGATATCCAATAAAATTCTCATTGAATTAAATAAGCCTTACCAGCTTGAGCAAAATCCGTATGTCTGTACTTCAAGTATTGGTGTGACGCTGTTTAACCGCAAAGAATCGATGGTTGAGGAGTTGTTGCAGCAGGCAAATATTGCGATGTATCAAGCCAAAAAAGAAGGGGGAGATACCATCCGCTTCTATGACCCGCACATGCAAGAAGTGATTAATGCGAGAGCTTTACTCGAAGAAGAGCTGCAGGTAGCCATTAGAGAAGAGCAATTTAAACTGTTTTACCAAGTTCAGGTAGACGCATCAGGTAAAGCGGTGGGGGCAGAAGGCTTGATTCGATGGATACATCCTGAACGCGGATTGATTTCCCCCATCCACTTTATCCCCCTGAGTGAAGAAACTGGTTTGATATTGCCAATAGGCGATTGGGTAATCAATACTGCTTGTGCTCAGTTACGCGACTGGCAACAGCAACCTCACACGCGTGAGCTAGGTTTATCTATCAATGTCAGTGCCAAACAATTTGCGCAATCCTACTTTGTGGATCAAGTGAAGCTCGCTTTGCAACGCTTTAATGTAAACCCGACACTGCTTAAACTTGAGCTTACAGAGGGCTTGTTGTTGCATGATGTCGACCAAGCCATTGATACGATGAATACTTTATGCAAAGTAGGTGTGCGATTCTCTTTAGATGATTTTGGCACCGGTTATTCCTCTTTGCAATATCTTAAAAAGCTCCCGCTGGAACAAATCAAAATTGATCAGTCGTTTGTGCGGGATATCGCCAATGATGAAATAGATAAATCAATTGTACGTACGATTATTGCAATGGCTGAGACAATGGAGTTAAATGTAATTGCTGAAGGTGTGGAAACGGAAGGGCAACGGCAAATACTATTGAGGGAAGGTTGCTCAAATTATCAAGGCTATTTATTTGGTAAACCAGTCCCAATTGAAAGTTTTGAGCAAGCATTAGTCGGATAAAAGATACGATATCCTCAGCAAATCGTTTCATTGCCATATCGACATCCGTTTAGTTTGTTAAACTATAACGGTGATTTCCAATTTATATAAGCAATAAAACACACAAGCCAGCCATATGCTGGTTTTTTTGTATCTGTTTCTTTTATGTAAATATCCATGTTGTGTAAATATCCATATTGGCAATTGTGATTCGCCTGAACTTGATTTATATTCTATTGAACCGTTCATCTTAATGAACTACCCTCTGTTAATCGCTTAGTTTAGGAATCTCCATGCAAGTCAGTCTTGTCAGCACCACGCCTTTTCCAGACCAAAAACCGGGCACATCCGGTCTGCGTAAAAAAGTCAAAGTTTTCCAACAAGCGCATTATCTAGAAAATTTTGTACAAAGTATTTTTGATTCGCTAGACATCCCGACAGGTGCTGTGTTGACGCTGGGTGGTGATGGACGCTATTACAATGCGCAAGCGATTCAAACCATTATTAAAATGGCCGCTGCTAATGGGTTCTCTAAGGTCTTGGTGGGTAGAGGCGGTATCTTATCTACACCTGCTGCGTCGCATGTGATTCGCAAATATCAAACATTAGGCGGCATTATTCTGTCTGCAAGTCATAACCCGGCTGGGCCAGACGATGATTTTGGCATTAAATACAATACGCCCAACGGCGGGCCTGCGCCTGAGAAAATCACAGAGGCTATTTTTACTATCTCAAAGGCCATCCTGCAATATCAATTAGTCGATCTGCCATTAGTCGACCTAGATAAAATTGGGCTCACAGCATTTGATGGCTTTAGTGTTGAAGTGATTGACCCAGTACGTGATTACGCCGATTTAATGGAAAGCATGTTTGATTTTTCGGCAATACGTACATTGTTTGCCAATGGCTTCACTATGCAGTTTGATGCCATGCATGCAGTCACAGGGCCTTATGCACAGGAAATATTCGCACACAGATTAGGCGCACCTGACAGTAGCTTAATGAACTGTCAGGTCTCTGAAACGTTCGGTGGTGGTCACCCTGACCCAAATCTGACTTACGCAGAAGCGTTGGTCAAGATTGTCTACGGATCTAATCCGCCCGATTTTGCGGCAGCATCTGATGGTGATGGTGATCGTAATATGATCTTAGGCAAAAGTTTTTTTGTCACGCCATCCGATAGCTTGGCGATTATTGCAGCCAATGCACATTTGATTCCCGCTTACAAAGCTGGTTTAGCCGGTGTTGCGCGTTCTATGCCAACCAGTGGGGCGGTGGATCGCGTTGCCAAAAAAATGAATATCGCCTGTTATGAAACACCTACCGGTTGGAAGTTCTTTGGTAATTTAATGGATGCCGATAAGGTAACGCTATGCGGTGAAGAGAGTTTTGGTACCGGCTCTAATCATGTGCGCGAAAAAGATGGCTTATGGGCGGTGTTGTGCTGGCTGAATATTATTGCTGCGCGCAAACAAAGTGTAGAGGCGATAGTCAGAGCGCATTGGGCGGAATATGGCCGTAACGTGTATTCCCGCCATGATTATGAAGGCATTCCGACTGAACAAGCCAATGCAGTCATGGCACATTTGAAAGCGCATTTCGAGACATTGGTTGGTCAAACGTTTGGTCGCTATACTGTGGCTGCTTGTGATGATTTTAGTTATCAAGATCCGGTCGATCATTCTGTCAGCCGGGGACAAGGCATACGCGTTTTATTCCAATGTGGCTCAAGAATCATATTCAGATTGTCCGGCACCGGCACAGAAGGCGCGACCATCCGCATCTATCTTGAGGCTTTTGAATCAGACACCAATCAGCATCATTTAGATGCACAGGTGGCGTTGGCGGAAATGATTCAGTTGGCATTGAAGCTGTCGCAGCTTGTGGAAAAAACTGGACGCTCAGCACCTACGGTGATTACTTAGTTGGCTGAAGAATAACAAGTGCATAAGGGGAAAATCATGAGATATGCATGCAAATGGCTGAGCCTATGGGCAGTAGTCGCAGTGACGGCTTGCGGTACCAATCCTGTCACCAAAAAAACTGAGTTTCAATTTGTGTCTCAAGCACAAGAGATCTCAATTGGTACGCAAAACTATTCACCTGCGCGTCAATCGCAAGGGGGCGACTATGTGATTGATCCTGAGTTAACGGCTTACGTACAAGGGGTAGGTAAACGTTTGGCTGCTGTTTCGGATCGACCAGATTTGCCTTATGAATTCGTGGTATTGAATGACTCGATTCCGAATGCTTGGGCGATGCCAGGGGGCAAAATTGCGTTTAACCGTGGATTGTTATATGAGCTGAATAGCGAGGCGGAGTTGGCGGCAGTGATGGGGCATGAAATTGTGCATGCCGCTGCCCGACATGGCGCTAAAAGCATGGAGCGCGGTATTTTATTACAAGGCGCTATGATTGCGGTGGGGATAGGCGCACAAAATACTAATTATTCTAATTTGATTGTAGGTGGGGCGCAGCTAGGCGCACAGCTGGCTACCAGTAAATATGGACGTGATGCAGAGTCAGAATCAGACTTGTATGGCATGCAATATATGAAAAAAGCAGGGTACGACCCTACTGCAGCGGTAACACTGCAGGAGACGTTTGTGCGTTTGAGCGAAGGTAAGAAAAGCGACTTTATTACAGGGTTATTTGCCAGCCATCCACCATCACAAGAGCGTGTAGATGCCAACAAGGAAACGCTGGCCAGAATTGGGGCCGGAGGTGATTGGGGTAAAGAGGCGTATGCGCAAAAAGTAGGTAAAGTAAAGGCCACACGCGCTGCTTATAAAGCTTACGACGATGCATTGGTTGCCCTTAAAAAAGGCGATACCGCAGCGGCCACTAAATTAGCGAATCAGGCAATTGCAGGCGAGCCTAAAGAGGCAAGATTTCAAGAGCTGTTGGGCGATATTGCGCTGACGCAGAAAAAGCCACAAGAAGCATTGGGCTACTATGATAAAGCCATAAAAATGCAGCCGGATTATTTTAAGCCGCATATCCAAAGCGGTATTGCTTTATTTAATATGGGTAAAAAAGCAGAAGCTGAACCATTTTTAAATCGTGCTAATGCGCTGCTGCCAACGGCGCCAGGGCATGATTTGCTTGGGCAAATTGCAGAAGGGCGCGGGGAAACCGATGTGGCCCTCAAACACTACCAAACGGCAGCAGGCTCAGATTCGGATATAGGTAAAGACGCCAATGCGCGTGCGGTGCGTATTGATCTACCGCGTAATCCTGCCAAGTATATTCAGTCTGGCCCTGTGGCCGATAATAATGGTGCTGTGTATGCTGTAGTGCAAAATGCCACAGCGGTGCCAATTGGCAGGGTGCAAGTGCGCATGATTAAATATGATGCAAAAACAGGCAGGCCCGTCGCGCAAAGCAGACCGATGATTATTAATGGAGTTGCACCGGGTAAACGTAACCAGATTGCAGTAGGGGAAACGGTAAAAACACAGCAGGAACTGCAGTTGTACAAAGTGGTGGTGGATGCGGCAGAGTTGGCGCAATAAATTGTAGCGTTATTCGCTAATCGATTAAGGCCAGCGATGCCGGCCTTAATACGAGAGAGTTACTTAATTAAGTGAATTGCTACGAGTATTAGTGACCGCCAAATACTTTAGCCACCCATTCCTGCGCATCCAATTGCTTGTCAGTCGACGTGTCCATTTTGTTGAAGATTGCACGGTGATGATTTAAGAACTCTTCACGTGTCACTAAGTGATCGGCATCGGTATCCATCATTTTCATCATTTTCATTGAACGCAGCTCTCGGGTGTAGCCGCCGGTAGCTAAATCAAGCTTGGTCTGTTTTGTCGTGCCAGCCCATTCTTTAGTGTCTAGTGAGTCATCTTGGTCTTTGTTCAATGCATCGAAAATACTGTTGTAATAAGCATCTGACTCGGCAATGGTGACCATATGGTTGCCATCTGCGTCCAGCATCTTCATCATTTCTAGCTTTTGCAGTTGGGTCGCATAACCGCCAGTACTTAGCATCGGTTCAGCTGCCATTAGTTGTGTAGTTGCGACCATTAGCATGGTTGCAACCAGTGTGGATAGTTTTAAATGTGTCTTCATGGTAAAGCTCCTCAAATATTAAAATGTGCGAATATTAAATCTGTAAATGGCTAGCTAGCCACCATTAGTCACACCTGATGAGGAATACTTACATAAAACACATTCTGTAAAAATATAGCTATAAAAAACAAAAACTTATATTTTTAACCAACTTGATTATTCAACTTGACGAATCGTCATCTCGCCTTTAAATAAGCGCACGTCCATGCGCGCCAAAAAGCTCATGCCAAGTAAGACATCGCCTTCTAGGCCAGGGGCAATCATGGCAGATACGTTATTGGCTTCCACGCCGCCTAGCTTAACGGAAGAGAGTCGCACCATATAGCCCACTGTGGTGCCGTTGGCTGTATTGGTGCGGACTGCGGTGAGGCTTTTTAATTGAAGTTTGTCTGCTACTGTTTGTGAGATGGCGACACCGGTTGCGCCGGTATCGACTAGTACATCTACTTGTTCGCCATTAATCAATGCTTCGGCGCGGTAGTGGCCATCCAACCCTCTTTTGAGTACCACGGTGTGGTCATGCCCTAGGGCTTGTAAGGTATTGGGCTGCTGAATGCGGTCAACCAGATAGTACACGACACTCGCCAGCGCAACCCAGATACATACAATCACTAGGGTATGTTTAGACATGATTTAGAATGGAATAGCAACGTGCGGTGCAGCTTCCCAAATGATCTCTTTAAACTGTGCCTGTATGCGTTTGAGTGCTGCTTCACTATCGGCCTCAAAGCGCAATACAATCACAGGCGTGGTGTTAGATGGACGCATTAAACCAAAGCCGTCTGGGTATTCCACACGCAGGCCATCAATCGTAATCACTTCATTTGCGCCTTGAAAATTAGCCGTTTTCTGCAGCGTATGAATCAAGGCATGTGGTTCGCCTTCGTTCATATGGATATGCTGTTCCGGCGTGCTGACGCTATCCGGTAGTTTATTCAGAATCTCTGATGGGTTGGGGAAGCGGCTCAGAATTTCTAGCAAGCGTGCGCCAGAGTAGAGGCCATCATCAAAGCCATACCAGCGTTTTTTGCCTTGTTTATGGTCATTAAAAAATACGTGGCCGCTCATTTCACCGGCAAGTGCGGCGTCGATTTCTTTAATCTTGGATTTGACGAGTGAGTGTCCGGTTTTCCACATCACCGCTTGCCCGCCTTTTTCTTGAATCCATGGCGTTAAGTTACGGGTCGATTTCACATCAAAGATGATGCTGGCATTGGGGTTGTTAGCTAATACATCCTCTGCAAACAGCATCAGCTGGCGATCTGGGTAAATGATTTTGCCATCTTTTGTCACCACGCCTAAACGGTCGCCATCGCCATCAAATGCTAAGCCAATTTCAGCGCGGCTGGTTTTCAGCGCATTGATTAAATCCTCTAGGTTTTCGGGCACAGAAGGGTCTGGGTGATGGTTAGGGAAATGGCCATCCACCTCGCAGAATAATTCATCCACGCTGCAACCAATGGCGTTATAAAGTGATTTTGCAAATGCACCGGCCACACCGTTGCCGCAATCCACCGCAATTTTCAGTGGGCGCGTCAGATTGATATCGGCCTTAATGGTTTGGATGTAGTCATCCGCAATGCTGTACTTACGCTCTAAGCCTTCACCATAGGTCAGTTGATTGTTTTCAATGCGTGCTTTTAATCCTTGAATCGCTTCGTTAGAAAGCGTTTCTCCTGCCAGCACCATTTTTAAGCCATTGTAATCAGGCGGGTTGTGGCTGCCAGTCACCATGACACCACATTGCGTGTTAAGAAAGTGTGCAGCAAAGTACACCATGGGGGTGGCGACCATGCCTAAATTCACCACATCGATACCCGCTTTACGAATACCGACGGATAATGCGTCCGCCAATTCCGGACCAGATAAACGGCCATCATAGCCAATGCAAATCTCTGATTGGCCGCGGTGCTTGGCTTCGGAACCTAGGGCATGGCCGATGCGCTCGACGATTTCCGGCGTAAGCGTTTTACCGACGATGCCGCGAATGTCATAGGCCTTGAAAATTTCTTTAGGTAAATTGATAGTTGAATGCATAGTAAATAATCACAAAATAAGTAATATGGTGCGCAAGTTGGTCAAATCCTAAAAGAATCCAGAACCAATTGCTGTTATCGGGGCGCAGGCCAAAGCGTTTGTTTAATTGTAGCTTTGCCCAGTCAATATGGTAGTGCACGATGAAATCGATCAGCGCGTAAAGCCAGGCGTGTTCGCCAATAAAAAAAACCAGTACCAGCCAAGTGCCAAGCGCGTGAATAGCAGAGTGTGTAATCCCACCTAAATGTAAATAAATGCCTTTGTTGCGATACATCCATGCAGAAGTTTGCAGTGGGAAGTCGCATACAAAGTGCTTTACAAATAATAAGAAGAGCGCTTCAAACATGTGCTATTCGGCTTCATCTATCCAAGCAAGTTGAATCGCTTCTAAAATCTTTTCACCACAATGGGCCGGTAGATCATCAAATCCATCCAAGGCCAATGTCCATTCCATCAAGTCGGTAAACCGGATAGTTTTAGGATCTACTTCGGGGTGTTTGTCGTATAGCGCTTCAGCAATGCGCTGACTATCGGTCCATTTCATGTTGCATCCTTGGTTAAGCCAATCAGATGCGATTATAGCCTGCTTGGTATGCAGAGGTAAGTAGCCACAATGGGCCAGCAATACTGCCGTAGGCAAAAAAATGCCCAACACGAGTGTTGGGCCTAGGGGGAGCGATTTTGGAGATATGCGCTTAATTTATGTTTAGCAAACACCGTGCCAAGTAATTTAGTTTATTTAATTCAATGGGTTATTGAACATCCTGGTATTAAGTGCTGGTTTAGAGGCGGTGTGTGGTGGTTCGCATGAACCAAAATGGTGCCTAATGCACCAAATATATGGTGCACCACACATAAAGTAATCATGACTGTTTATGCACCATATACATCATGTTAAACTCACGTTTCTAAATTTTCAGCTTTATGGATGCCTCTCATGTTTAGCACTTCTCGCAATTTAAAAATCGCAGACCCTTCGTTAGCCAAGATGATTGAAGACGAAGTCGTTCGTCAATATCAGCATATTGAACTCATCGCGTCAGAGAACTACACCAGCCCAGCGGTGATGGAAGCACAGGGCTCTCAATTGACCAACAAATATGCAGAGGGCTACCCAGGTAAACGTTTTTACGGTGGTTGCGAATATGTAGACCAAGTAGAGCAATTGGCGATTGATCGCTTAAAGCAAATCTATGGTGCAGAATACGCGAACGTGCAGCCACACTCAGGCTCTCAGGCTAACCAAGCCGTGTATTTTTCTATCCTTAAACCGGGTGATACCGTGATGGGGATGAACCTAGGCCATGGTGGTCACTTAACCCATGGATCACCGGCTAATCTTTCAGGCAAGCTATTTAACATTGTGGCCTATGGCCTGAATGATAAAGAAGAGATTGATTACGATGAAATGGAGCGTATTGCCATTGAAGCTAAACCAAAGCTCCTGATTGGTGGTGCCAGTGCGTATGCCTTGCGTTTTGATTGGGCACGCATGGCTGAGATTGCCAAAAAAGTGGGCGCCTATTTCATGGTGGATATGGCGCATTACTCTGGTTTGATTGCGGCAGGTGTCTATCCTAACCCAGTGCCGCATGCAGATTTTGTGACGTCAACTACGCACAAAACCTTACGCGGTCCACGTGGTGGGATCATTTTAGCCAAAGCCGAATACGAGAAAATGCTGAATTCAAATGTGTTCCCGAGCTTGCAAGGTGGCCCATTGATGCACGTGATTGCTGGTAAAGCCACTGCGTTCTTGGAAGCACAGCAGCCTGAGTTTAAAGTGTATCAAGCGCAAGTGCTTAAAAATGCTGATGTAATGGCGAAAACATTAGCAGCTCGCGGCTTACGTATTATTTCTGGCCGTACTGAGTCACATGTATTCCTAGTAGATTTACGTCCAAAAGGGTTAACCGGTAAAGCAGCCGATGCTTATTTGGGTCAAGCGCACATTACTGTGAATAAGAATGCGATTCCTAATGATCCAGAAAGCCCATTCGTGACTTCTGGTATCCGTATCGGTTCACCTGCGATTACGACACGTGGCTTTAAAGAGGCCGAGGCTGAGCAAGTGGCGCATTTGATTGCAGATGTATTGGATAACCCAACTTCAGAAGCCGTGATTGCTGCAACCAAAGAGAAAGTGCATGCCTTAACCAGTCGCTTCCCTGTGTACGGAGCATAACGCTTGAAATGTCCATTTTGTGGTGACAACGATACCCAAGTCATTGATTCCCGTATTAATGACGAGGGTGATTCTATTCGCCGCCGCCGCCGCTGCAGCGCTTGCGACAAGCGATTCACCACGTATGAAACGGCTGAATTGCATATGCCGCAAGTGGTCAAACAAAACGGCACACGTGAGGAATTTAATCGCGATAAGTTAAGGTTGTCATTTACGCGTGCATTGCACAAGCGTCCAGTGCCAACCGAATACGTGGACAGAGCGCTAGACCATATCGTGCAAAAAATCCTCAGTTTGGGCGAGCGTGAGATTCCAGCGCGGGATTTAGGGGAAAGCGTCATGCAAGAGCTTAAGCTCATGGATAAAGTGGCTTATATTCGATTTGCTTCGGTGTACCGTAGCTTCTCCGATGTGGATGACTTCCATGATGTGATTCGTGATTTGGATATACCACGTAAGAAAAAATAAACGCATGCGTTTGAGATAAGGATAGCTCGATGAAACTAATAAATGCTGCTTCGATTGCACTGGCTGTATTCACGTTGTTGCTCACTATAGTGTTTTTTACTTGGTGGGCGTTTAAAGACCAAGCGGTGTTTGGTAGTGAAAAGTTTGATCAAACCAGATGGATGCAGAGCGCCGCCACTCTGGAGCAAGAGTGCAAACGTGGTGACATGGCCTATGATTTAAAAGAGCATATTCTGATTAAAGGCGCGCAACGTGAAGCCGTGATGGCCTTGCTTGGGCGCCCCAGCCTAGAAGACACCAATGCCATTGAATACGATTTAGGCAAGTGTATGCATGTGTACCATGCTTTGCGTATTTTCTTTGATGAGAATGGCCGTTTGATGCACTCCCGTATCTCCTCACACTAAACGCCTGTTTACGCTAGGCAAGCACCTAGCGTAAATCCACATTTTCTTTATTGTGTAATGCCCGCACCGCCCATTACAATGCAGTATGTTTTCTGCACTTGATCATCTATACATGCAGCGCGCTTTGCAACTGGCGGAGCGCGGTCTCTATACCACCACACCTAACCCGCGGGTAGGGTGTGTCCTTGTTCATCAACAAAAAATAGTAGGTGAGGGCGCACACCTCAAGGCGGGAGAGCCTCATGCTGAGGTATATGCCTTACAGCAAGCTGGACAGCATGCGCGTGGTGCAACTGCCTATGTCACGCTAGAGCCTTGCAGCCACCACGGACGCACACCGCCTTGTGCCGATGCGCTACTCAATGCCGGAGTTGTCAAAGTCATTGCGGCGATGGTGGACCCAAATCCCTTGGTAGCGGGTAAAGGGTTGGCCTATTTACAAGCGCATGGTATTGAAACCCAGCATGGGTTAATGGAAACGCAAGCAAAGGGACTCAATCCTGGCTTTATTTTGCGTATGTCGCAGCAAATGCCGTGGGTCCGTTGCAAAATCGCGGCAAGTTTAGATGGCAAAACCGCGATGGCAAATGGCCACAGCCAATGGATAAGCTCAGAAGCATCGCGTCTGGATGTGCAGCACTGGCGCGCTAGGTCTTGTGCCATACTCACTGGTATCGGTACTGTACTTGCCGATAATCCTCAACTGACCGTACGTGATATTCCTGACGCACGCCAGCCACTGCGCGTGGTGGTGGACAGTCAACTGCGCATGCCTATGGATGCACGTATTACGCAAGGCGGATCTACTATGATTGCCTACGCCACGGACTCCCTACAACGTACGTCTTATTGGGCAGATCAGGGTGTAACTTTGTTTCATGCGCCAGATGCACAGGGGCAGGTGTGCCTAAATACGCTGTTAAAGCACCTAGCGCACTGCCAAATGAACGAGGTGATGGTGGAGGCTGGGCAAGGATTAAACGGCGCGCTAATCGCACGCCAGTTGGTGAACGAGTTGCTCATGTATTACGCTCCTAAATTGATGGGCGGGCAAGCCCACAATATGTTGGCAATGCCTAGTCTCACGCATATGTCCCAAGCCATTGATTTAAACATTACCGATATCAGGCAGTTTGGGGCGGATATTCGTGTGCTGGCACTACCAGAGTACGCATCGGCAGTTACTTAATATGTTGATTGATACACATTGCCACTTGGATGCCCCTGAATTTAATGCCGACCGCGATGCGCAGGTGCAGGCGAGTATTGCGCAAGGGGTTGCAGCCATTGTTGTGCCCGCAGTGTGCGCCAATAATTTTCAAACAGTAATAGCGCTATCCGATCAATACCCACAATGCTGGTACGCGCTTGGCTGGCACCCGATGTACATTGATGCAGCGCAACCGAGTGACATGCACACTTTGCGGCAATTGATTGCACAGCATGTAGGCACATCAAATAAACTGGTAGCGGTCGGTGAAATTGGTTTGGATTTTTTTGTCACCAAGCAAAATGCAGAAACGCAAAGCTATTTCTTTACCGAGCAATTAAAAATGGCGCGGGATTTCGATTTGCCGGTGATTCTGCATGTACGACGTGCGGTAGACGATGTGCTCAAGCATCTGCGCCGTCATAGCGTACGTGGCGGGATTGCACATGCGTTTAATGGCAGCCTGCAACAAGCGGAGATGTTTGTAGAGATGGGTTTTAAGCTAGGATTTGGTGGTGCCATGACCTACACCCGTGCGCTCAAGATCAGAGCGCTAGCCAAAGCAGTCGGCATGGATGCGATTGTATTAGAGACAGATGCGCCAGATATCCCCCCGGAATGGCTAGGTACGCAAGGCAGAAATAGCCCAAAAGAGCTAATGAAAATCGCTGAGATTTTGGCTGAGTTAAGGGGGATGCATGTGACGCAAATCATTGAAAATACAAGCAAAAATTCTATCGATATTTTTCCAAAATTAGCGTATTTATGCACACCACTTGAAGTGTTACATTAAGTTTCGTTAAAAAGTGTTATTAAACCAAAGAGATATTGTAAGTAATTGATTTTATTAATAAAAAAAATAGATTAAAAAATGAACTTTTAGAAAAAGTCCTTATAAAATGGTAAGTTACGTTTTTAAGACACAGTAATCCACAAAGTTATCCACAGATTTTGTGGATGGAAAAAATCAATATTATTTATTTTAAAAATGCAATTATTTTTTTGATATTTTTTTCATTTGAACCGCTTGCAATTTCATTAAAAAAACTAACGGTTATATTATGAACGTTGAGCAACAACATTACCGCACCATTTGGCCAGACACTCAAACTCGCTATGTCACCATTATTGACCAGACACGTTTGCCATTTGCGTTTGAGCTAGTGCGCATAGATTCCGTTGCTGCAATGGTGACCGCCATCAACACGATGCAAGTGCGGGGGGCACCCTTGATTGGTGTGTCTGCTGCTTATGGTATTGCTTTGGCTATGAATCAAGATACTTCGGATGCTGCGCTGGCTATGGCAGCACAACAGTTATTACAAAGTAGGCCCACTGCCGTGAACTTGGCTTGGGCGGTACAGCGTATGCAGACTTACTTAATGCAGCTACCAGCATCATTGCGTCGTGATGGTGCATGGCAAGAGGTTGCAACCATGGCCGATGAAGATGTGCTGCAAAATCAGGCAATTGGGCGACATGGTTTGGTGTGTATACAGAAACGCTATACAGATAAACCGGTGCAAATTCTGACACATTGCAATGCTGGTTGGTTAGCCACGGTGGATTATGGCACTGCGCTTGCACCGATATATGCTGCACATGATGCGGGAATACCTGTGCACGTGTGGGTGGACGAAACGCGCCCGCGTAACCAAGGGGCGAGCTTAACGGCTTGGGAACTGGCCCAGCATGGCGTACCGCATACTGTGATTACCGATAATGCCGGTGGGCATTTGATGCAGCATGGGCAGGTGGATATGGTGATTGTGGGCGCAGACCGCGTCACGCGTACAGGTGATGTCTGTAACAAGATAGGCACCTATTTGAAAGCATTGGCGGCGTTTGATCAGCAAATCCCTTTTTATGCGGCGGTACCTAGCCCTACGATTGATTGGCAAATGCAAAACGGTTTACTGGACATTGAAATTGAAGCGCGCAATCCGGAAGAGGTGGCGTGGATACAGGGATTGACCGCACAAGGTACTATTGAGAATGTGCGTGTGATTCCATTGCAAAGCCAAGCACTTAACCCGGCCTTTGATGTGACACCGGCCAGATTGGTTACAGGCATCATTACTGAAAAAGGCGTGTACGCGCCTGATATGCTTACATCATTACAGTCGCAGTGATCGCCACTATGTTTCAAACAGACACACATTTAGCAACAGAGTTATTACAAACGGCACAGCAATTACAGCAGGCCGGACTCAACAAAGGCACCTCTGGCAATGTCAGCGTGCGCTATGCAACGGGCTTTTTGATTACACCCTCTGGTGTACCAGTAGATGCATTATCAGCCACAACCATGGTACAGATGGGGTTAGATGGTATCGCTGAAACCGATAAGAAACCATCCAGTGAATGGCGGTTCCATCGTGATATTTTGCAGCAACGGCCGGAAGTCAATGCAGTGGTGCATACGCATAGCATGTTTGCCACGACGCTGGCATGTTCGCATCGTGAAATCCCTGCTTTTCATTACATGATTGCCGTGGCCGGCGGTGCCAATATTCGTTGTGCACCGTATGCACTGTTTGGCTCGCAAGCACTCTCGGATGCAGCGATTGAGGCGTTGAAGGCACGTAAAGCCTGCCTGCTGGCAAACCATGGCGTGATTGCGCTTGGTAAAGACTTAGCTGAAGCCTTGTCGATTGCAATAGAAGTGGAGAATCTGGCGGAGCAATATTGGCGTGCCTTGCAGTTGGGTACGCCTTATATACTCAGTGAAGTAGAAATGCAGGCGGTGTTTGCGCAGTTTAAAGGTTACAGCAGTTGGGCTGACCCATTAGAAACTTAAATCATATGGCTTCATGCTATATGATTATTTTCTACCCACTCACCATCAATCAATTGTTCTTGAGGTTTAAAGCGTTGTTTATAAGCCATTTTTTGGCTCTGCGCTATCCAGTAGCCCAGATACAAATAAGGCAATTCTAGCGTTTTGATCCATTCGGTCAACCACACAATGGCATATGTCCCATAACTATTTTTAGCATCGGTTGCGTCGTAAAATGTATATACGGCCGACACGCCATCTTGTACAACATCAATGACACTGACGATTTTGATTTGCCCTTGTGCGTCAGCAAACTCAACCATCAAGCTTTCTACATTGCTTAGGCACAAAAACTGGCGGTATTGCTCGGCATCATTGCTTTCTATTGCAATGCCTGCCGTATCATCGCGGTGCCGTAATTGCTGATATTGCGCATATAGACTAAAGTGCGCATCGTGAAAATCCAGCGGTAGTATCCTCACCGATAACTCTTGATGTTGTTTAAACGCGCGTTGCTGGCTACGCGATGGAGAAAAACGTGCAAGCACTAAGCGCACGGGTGTACACGCATGGCAATGTTCGCAATGTGGGCGGTAGGCAAATTTGCCGCTACGTCTAAACCCTTGTTGGATCAAGCCACTGTACACCTGCGCATTGACCAATGACTGCGGAGACGCGATTAAGCTTTGCGCAAGCTGGTTGGGCAGGTAACCACACGGATAAGGTGTGGTGACATAGAACTGTAGTTTTTGCAGGGAAGGTTCGTTAGGGAGCGTCATGTTGGGCTTGTGTAAGTGTTTGCAGTTGCTGAATAAACAGATCGCGTTCAATTTCGCGTCCGCCAAATTGTGTCAATAAAGGCGTGCGCATCTGGCAGTCAATTAGCCCAACATCTTGTTGTATAAGGTATTGCACTAAGTGTACAAACGCCACTTTAGATGCTTCTGATACATGGTGAAACATGCTTTCTCCATAAAACATACGCTGTATTTGAATGCCGTAGCAACCGCCCACTAACACACCGTTTTGCCAACTCTCCACAGAAATCGCATAGCCTGCTGCGTGCAGCTCGCAGTAAGCGTCAGTCATGGCCGGGCTAATCCAAGTACCGGATTGCTGAGGCCTAGGCGTTGCGCTGCAAGCAGTGATCACCTCACGAAACGCAGTATTGATGCGTACTTCAAACAATTGCTTGTGAATTGTTTTTGAGAGTGAACGCGAGACCTTTAGTTCCTCTGGATACAACACCATGCGCGGATGTGGACTCCACCATAATATCGGTTCGCCCTCACTAAACCAAGGGAAAATCCCCTGTTGATACGCGTCTAACAAACGTGTCATGGTTAACTCACCACCAATGGCAATTAAGCCATTGGGTTCTGTTAATGCCTGATGAAGTGGCGGAAAGGCATTGTGCCGATTCAATGCCAGTACATTGCCGGTCGGTAATTGATAGTAGGCATCGGTCATGGCAGATGTCATGCTTAGCTAAACTTGAAAGGAGCGTGTGCTTTGGCCCACTGCATGACCTTGTTGGCCGGCATAGGCTTGGCAATGCTATGGCCTTGCACTAGGTCACACCCCAATTGCATCAGTTTTTGGGCATGGTCTGCAGACTCGACACCTTCGGCAATGACGGTGCGTTTGAATTCTTTGCAGAGTGTAATGATACTGCTCACAACAGCTAAGTCTTCGGAATCGACTAGCATGCCGTTGATAAATGAACGGTCGATCTTGATGCTGTCTACTGGGAGACGGCGTAGGTAGGTGAGTGACGAGTAGCCGGCGCCAAAATCATCAATGGCAAACGTCACCCCCAATTTTTTACATTGCTGGATGATATGGGTAACATTGTTAATCTCGCCAATCGCTGCGCTTTCTGTAATTTCAAGGTTTAAGTAGTGCGGTGGCACGTTGGGAAATTTGCTGAGCATGGCCGCCAACTTGGTTTCAAAACCTTTATCCAATAAATGATGCGCGGCAATGTTGACCGCCACATAAAAATCAAACCCAGCTAGGTGCCATTTTTTTAATTGGTCCAGTGCGTTTTCAATCACCCATTCGCTGATGTCGATGATTTGGTGTGTGTTTTCGATCAGCGGCAAAAAATCATTGGGTAGTAATAAGCCTTTTTGTGGATGCTGCCAGCGAATCAGTGCTTCCATGCCAACGACCTGACCGGTGCGTACATTAATTTGTGGTTGAAAGTAGACGCTAAGCTGATTGTTGGAGAGTGCTTTGGCAATGTCTTCTTTGAGCTGATGTTTATCGCGTGATAATTGGGCGAGCTGTAGATCAAATAGGTGGTATTGTTTGCCGCCATGCGTTTTGGCGTGATACATGGCGTGATCGGCATGGCGCAATAATGTATCCGGTGGGTTTTTATCACCTGGGTACACGGTATAGCCTATGCTGGCCGAGATAGAGAACGCATGATTGGCGATATAAAAGGGCGCTTCTATCGCCGCCAAAATACGGTCCAGCGTTTCTGTATACTCTGTTGTGCTGTGTAAGCCGCTCAGCAGTAAGGCAAATTCATCACCCCCAAGTCGGGCCACGGTATCTTGTTTGCGTAAGCTTGATTGTAGACGCTCTGCCAGCATCACCAGTAATTGGTCACCCACTTCATGACCAAACTGATCGTTGATGGGTTTGAACTCATCCAAATCTAAATAGCAAATAGCCACCACTTCTTTGGTGCGTTCTGCATGTGCTAACGTTTTTTGCAGGCTGTTTGAAAACAAGATGCGATTCGGTAGCTTGGTTAATGCATCATGGTAAGCCAAGTGTTCCAGAGATTTTTGCTGTTCTTTGGCTTGCGTAATGTCAGAAAATAACCCGACATAGTGCTGAAACTCGCCGGTTTTGGCATGTACGGGAAACACATCCAGCCAAGCAATATAAGTTTCACCATTCTGATGGCGGTTCCATACCTCGCCTTGCCATTCGCCTTGCTGCTTGGTAGATTCAAAAAATTGAGAGAAAAACGCCTCGATCTGATAGGCAAAGCCTAGTGTTTCTGGGTTTTTGCCTAAGGCTTCCTCTCGGCTAAATCCTGTAATCACGGTAAACGCAGGGTTCACTTCAATAATACGCGCTGTGGAGTCGGTAATGAAAATACCATCGTGCGCGTGCTCGAATACGCTGGAAGACACGCGGAGGCGATCAGCATTTTCCGTAAGTTCTGTCACCATATCGTGTATGCGCTGGCGCATGGTGAGCATGTTGCCTATCAATGTATCTGGGGGTGCATGCGTGCCATCATCATTAAAATCGCCTTGCTCTATGCGGTGTACAAGGTTGTAAGCAGTTTCCGGGTCACCGCCCAAGGGTTTAAGTACAAAGCGCTTAATGGCATGCGATGCCAATAACAACAGCACGCAGCCAAATACACTACCTAGCACCAAAATCGGATAGAGGTTGCCTATACTTTGCAAATAGGCTTCGTGTTTAGGGTAGGCAATATAAGCGTCAAAATTCCAATCTGGAATACGTTTTTTAATAATGACCCAGCGATCATCTGTTTGATTGAGGATGGATTGTGCCGCTAATGGCTGTGTGCGTTCTGAAACAAAGCGCAATTGATGATTGTAATCACGGATAGCAGCAAAGCCGGTGTCTAAAAACGACCATTGTTTAATGGCTTGATCCAGCGCTTTCACGTCTACTTTGTACCCGACATACCATGCGCCGATGACTATACCACTTTGGTCAAACATCGGCTCATAGCCTGAGATGTAGGGCTCTCCCAAAATATCAACCACGCCGTAAAAAGCTTTTCCCTTGCGTAAAAATGGAATGGCTTTGCCAGTAGGGTCTAATTGTGTGCCGACAGCACGTGCGCTATTTTTGATTTTGACGTTGGTGGCAATGCGAATAAAAGCATCGTGGTGTTTGACAAACAAGGTGGCTGTGCCATTGCCGATGCTCGTGACACCATCGACCAAACTGCTTTGTCGGATTTGTGCTTCTTCGGCAAACGTTAAGTTAGGAATCGTCTCGCCATTGAGCACAACAGTGCCACGAATATGCGGGGTGCCAAGTGCCTCGCTATTTTTTTTCAATAGCTCCATAGAGGAGTGCACGCGCTCCTCTACCAAACTCTTGGCCATGGTGAGTAGGTGTGCAAGCTCATTGGTTTCCTGATGCGCATCTGCTTCTATTTCACGCATGTTAAGCGTGAACATGTAGACCGTGGTGGAAAGAACCGCAAATAGGCCGACAAGCAAGAGTGGTAGTAGGAAGCGTTGGAAAAAAGCTAATTTTTTCATGTTGCCGATTGATTCATATTGCCAATTTGTTCATATTATTAGTCAGGCTATTCTTATAGGAATTAAGATTCAGTCATCTCAATGATTAGTATCGGCCGTACCTCAATCTTCTGTAGTCGATACCCGTAACAAATATCACATAGATTGAGGATTAGCCGATGGATACCAGCATCCATAACGCCATGCCAGCCATCAGCAAATCTTCGATAATAGTGACGGTGCTCATTGGTAAATTAAATACAGCGCCCAAACAAGCGCAACGGATCTTTTGGCGATTACTCACTGCAATGAGTACGCCCAAGGTGGAAAATGCCATGACGATAAAAGTCACGAGGTTGAGTAAACGGCTATCGCCCTGAATGAGGTAACCTATCCCTAAGCTCAACTCAATAAACGGATAGGCATAGCCGTATTGTGGAAAACGTTTGGCGAGTACATCGTACATGGCATAGCTGCTGGCAAATCCGGGCAGATCAAGCAGTTTAAAAAAAGAGAAAGCCAGAAAAAAACCTGCCATAAAATTTGGCATAAATCGGTGCAGTACAAACCCGCCAGCTACCCATTCAACCGCTGAACAAACGAGCAAAATATAGGCGAATACCAATAAGAGTGGCCGATAGGTACTGAACCAAGAGGTTGATTCAATAGAAGTGGTAGGTGCAGTTGGAGATGCTATTGTGCTTAATGTGTAATGCCCCACTTGGCTAAGTGCCTGATTCAATTCATCGATATTTGCATTGGGCTGGTGCAGTGTCGCTAGTGCGGGGTCAAGTGAGACGTCTACATGTGATGCGTATTGGGATAAGGTGGCCTGAACGCGTTTAACGCAACCACCGCAGGTCATCCCGGTGACTTGATAGCTTATTTTTTTCATTATTCCATTCATACTTCAATCATAGTACGGC
>Ga0123388_1009450_pt1 | contig 21459 bp, 13 predicted proteins | sample T0HHNO3metaT_FD_89916 | JGI IMG/M metagenome (GOLD analysis project Ga0123388, IMG submission 89916) | Methane-oxidizing artificial microbial communities from Washington, USA to study methane cycling - T0-HHNO3 metaT (Metagenome... | ecosystem: Engineered > Modeled > Simulated communities...
GTCTTGACCATGAGTCGTCTTGCTGAGCACATCGTGTCTGCTGCCCAGGCGATGCCCGAGGGCGGTTTGCTGTCGCCCAAGGAGTTCCTGCATCTGGGGTCGCGGGCTGCAATCGACAAAACCTTGTCCCGCTTGGCTCAGGAAGGAAGATTGCTCCGCGTCAGTCGTGGCGCCTATGTCGCGCCTCATCGGGGACGATTTGGCCCCCGTCCGCCGTCTACCGAATCACTAGTGCAAGCCATTGAGGCTCGTAGCGGCGAAATTGTGGTGGCTCATGGTGCTGCTGAAGCCAATGTGCTGGGTCTGACTACGCAGGTTCCGACCCGTGAGGTTTTTCTAACATCCGGCGCATCCCGCACCCTGCATCTGGGTGGCCGGCGCGTGGAGCTAAAGCACGGTAACCGCTGGCAACTTTTGTTGGGCAAGCGCCCTGCGGGCAAAGTGATTCGTGCGCTGTCATGGCTGGGGCCGGAAGCCGCACCGGCGGCATTGAAGCAACTTCGCTCTAAATTGTCCGAGTCCGAATGGGAGGCCGTGCTTGGCGCGCGGGCCGCATTGCCGAGCTGGATGGCTAAAGTGGTCAGCGAGGCAATCGCACATGGCTGAGTCCTGGTTTTCGCTCAGTCGGGACGATCAGGTTGAAACCTTGGAGTTCGCTGCCGCCCGTACCGGGCGGCCTGCACACCTGCTCGAAAAGGACATCTGGGTGGTCTGGGTGCTTTCTGCCATCTACGAGTCCGACTTGGCCAGTAAACTCACTTTCAAGGGCGGCACCTCGCTGTCAAAGGTCTATCGCATCATTGACCGGTTCTCCGAGGACGTGGACCTTACCTATGACATCCGCGAACTGGCCGCCGACCTGTTGAAACAAGGCAACCCTATACCTGATTCGGCCAGCCAAGAGAAAAAGATCAGCAGCGCGGTTCGCCACCGCCTGCCGGACTGGATCGAAGCGACGGTCATGCCGGTCATCGCGGCGGCCTTGCAGAAATCTGGGCTGGGCGCGAGCTTGGCGCTGGCCGGCAAAGATAAGGACAAGCTGATCCTGGCCTATCCGGCGGTCAGAACGGGAACCGGATATTCAGCGCCCACGATTCTGCTGGAGTTCGGTGCCCGCGCCACGGGCGAGCCGCACCATGTGCAGTCGGTGGCTTGCGATATTGCGCCAGAAATCGAGGAGGTCGCTTTCCCTGTTGCCCAGCCCTTGGTGATGGCGGCAGAGCGCACTTTCTGGGAAAAGGCCACCGCTGCTCATGTGTATTGTCTGCAGGGGCGTTTGCGCGGTGAGCGCTATTCACGTCACTGGTACGACTTGGTGGCTATCGCAAAAACGCCATACTTTGCTGCAGCTTGCGCAGACCAGGCGCTGGCTCAGGCCGTTGCAGAACACAAATCGGTGTTCTTCATTGAGAAAGATGCGACCGGCAACAAGATCGATTACTTCGCCGCTGTCCGTGGTCAGTTGCAACTGATTCCGGCAGGTGAATCGCTCGTGGCGCTCGAAAAGGATTACGCCGCGATGCTGGAGGATGGTCTGCTGCCGCTGAATCAGCTGAGCTTTGCAGACATCATCGAACAGTGCCGCATCATCCAGGACGAGGCCAATCGGCGGGCCATGCTTGGGTGGCCCCGCAAGGAACTGGAATAGCTGGCCACACAGGCAAGAAACTCGAACAGAGCTACTGACTGCAGGAGGGAAGACGACAGACGGTGCCGTTCCAACGGGAGTCGTGCCAAGCAACGCGTGCAGTTAGATGAAACATGGGCTATTAGTACTCGCTCCGGCGCAAGACGCTGTTGCCCGGTTCGCAGCCCAGAAACTGTTTCAACAGATCGAGCAGAACGCAGGGCAACTCAACTGGCTTTGAGCCATGGCCGTTTGCCCACTTTGGTAGCTAATCCGGAATCGAACCCGCGTCCGCTTGGCGGTTCAAACGGAGGGCTCGGCGGCTGCGTCATTTTCGGCGGCGGGGTCGGTGAGCCTGCGAATCGTCACGGCGCAGCGTTGTTCAATCAAGGTATTGATTTGCTCCACCACGGCATTGCCAGCAAAACTGTGTCCGGGGTCAGACTGGAGCTTGCGCGCCGTGGCTGGCAGTAACTTTGCCAATTCCAGAATTCGCCGTTTGGCCTGAGCCTTGGTAAAGCCTATGCCTTGGGCGAACTGCTCCCAGTGACGCGCCTGGACTTCGCTGAACTTGTACTTGCTGCCGATTTTCATTGCCATCTTCTGCGTCAGTGTTGGATACACCGCCGTCGAGAGCGTGTCGTAAAGCGATGCCAGAACGGGCGCTTTGCCTGAGTAAAGCAGCGAGAAATTCTTAGCGTGCGCATCATGATTGCCAATCAGCGCATTGAAGATCACATAGTCGAGCAGTCGCAAGACCTGCGGCGCACTGGGGCGCGTGGCACTGCGCACCAGATCAAAACACTGCGCCAGATCCGGACCACCTTCATTCTGGTACTTCATTTCGGGCACCACGCCCAGTGCCTGGCAAAAGTCCTCTTGATGAAGCCGTTGCCGGTGCCCCTGGGCATCGATCAGTCGGTCGTAGCGCTCAACCAGCAGAAACGAGCGATTCAACACCCAGTGAACTTTTGATTTTGCGGGCTTGAGCTGCATGGCCTCAGCCAGTGCCATGCAAAATCCTTCGTTGATCACACTGTCTTCAACGGCGTGGATGGCCGGTTTCAGGATGTGCGAGCTAGGCGTGCCGTTGAGGGGCAGCCCGATGCGCGCACCATCGAAAACCACTGGCAACTTGTCCTGGGCGCCGGCCAAGGAAAGCCGCAAGCCGTCTTTGCCTGCGAGCATTGGACGACGCGGCAGTTCATCCAGGATGGCCACGACTTCCTCATCGCTCAGCCATTGAACGTCATCTCCGCGGCTCGGCACAGGCAAAGCCTGACCCGGCTCAAGGAACGTCACTGCTCCGGCACATTCGCCGCCGATGTGCTCCAGCAGCGCAAAGTCGTTTTGGCCAGACACCTGAAACTGCTGCGCAATCAGGCGGCGCATCTGCCCTTCGGGCAGTAGACCCGCAAAGAACGGGCGCGTTTTGCGATCGTCAAATGGCTCTGCTTGCAGAGGGAGCGAGGTGGACAAGGCAACGGTGTCTTTGTGTGACAGCCAACCGGGGGCGTAGCAAAAGTTTAGCCGCCCATCTACCAGCGCCAACGTGCCGACACGATCTGCGAAAAGCCAGACTTCCAGCTCATGTTGTGCCATGGCCGTCATCCTCTCGTTGATCGTCGGACGCAACTGACGACAATCCGCTCAAATGGATTTCACCGCCCAAGGCATCAATGACCCGCAGCACGTTTTCCAGTCGCAAGGTGGGCTTGCCTGCTTCAAGGTCGACAATGAAGCGCACACCCACCCCAGCCGCCAGTGCCAGCTGGGGCTGGGTCAGCCCGAGCTGCTTGCGAGCGGCGCGCAGTGCATCGCCGAGTTGTTGAGGTGATCGAATGGATGTCATGGCTTGCAATGTTTCCCGATCGGGAAATTATCAGCCGCAACCGGACTAAGTGCAAGCGACATTTCCCGATCGGGAATGTTCTGTGTGGTTATTGCAAGAGCCGGCCTTTTATTTCCCGATCGGGAAACAAAAATCTGCTCTCAATTTCAAATTGACACCCATTCACATCCAATGTGGATATTTTCAGAAGTGCTACCGGGGTGTGAAAGCTGCTCTCGAAAATCCAGGCGATTCGCTCTCCCTCCACGCTAGGGCTGCAGTAACCCGCGTCCGTTGTCACAAGTGGCACAAGAGGATTGGCCTCGTTCTGGACCAGTGTGACTGAACCCGGATTCACGCGCATCGCAAGATGCGCCTCTGAGCCTCTCTCTCCACAAGCTATCCCCGCCGCACCGGCGCTTGCTTGATCTGACTCTGCAGGGCTGTCCATTTGGGCAGCCCTGTTTCATTGGCCCAAGATGAATTCTTCCGCGTTGCAGAGAGCTATGCTCTGGACTGGTTGAAGACACGGACAGCTCTTTCAGCAAGGATCCGGCCATGAGCAGCCCAACACAAGAAGACCCTGATCGCGGCGCCTCCGATAGGCCAGTTCCACCGGTCAAGCCTTCTCCTGCAGAGGAGGGCGACAGATTGGTGATGGCTTGGGCTCGCGATATCCGCTCCCAAGAGTTGCGGTACATAGGCGAGCTCAGCCCGGCCCAGAACGGAAAGGGCTCAGGGTGCGAGTGCCTCAGTTGCGGACTCCCCTTGGTCGCGGTGAATGCAGGCAAGCATGTTTTCAAGCGACGGCCACATTTTCGTCATCCAGAAGGGGCGGTAAAGGACTCCTGTGAAGTGCTGGCCGCGCGTGCCCTCGTACTGGATCGGTTCAGGAATGAAGGACTGCTTACTCTGCCCGGGCGAGGCAGGGGGCAGCGGATTTCCGGCCTGAGCGGGCAGACCTACGATGCCTGGGTCGAATTTCCGCCTGAGCGAGTAAAGACACACCGGTTCGACATTGTCGATCGCGCTCACGCGATCCTCACTCTGGATGACGGCCGGAGATTGAGGGTCCGGCTGACTGGACGGGTACGGGTTTCTGAAGACGTTGGATTCAATGACCCCTCGGACATCCCAACGCTTGAGATCCTCATCGATGACCCCGAGATTGCAGCCCTTCCACCGGAAGAGTTGCGCAAGCGAATTCAACTTCTCATCGGGGCAGGTGTCTGGTGCTCGCATTGGCAAGACGCGTCTCTTCTGGAGAAAGCCACTCAAGCCGCGATTGACCAGGCGAATGCTCATGTGGACTGGGTGCCGGATGGCTTAGAGATCCCTGATGCGCTCAGCCCGCTGCTCAAGCGCGAAAGCCTTCTCCATCTCAAGGCCAAGGAGATCCTGGAGCGGGCTCGGCGTATCAATCTGCCTGAGCTCAGGGTAGATGTCGCTAAGAGAGGCAGATCGGGAAAAACGGAAAGCCGGAGCTTCTCGGTTCCCGGTCAGATACTCGAGCTCTCTTCTGTACAGCTCGAACGCCCCATGGGAAGAATTCGCCCTGATGTCGTGGCTTTCACAGTTGAAGCTCCTCTGTGGCCAGCGGGGCCCGTGCTGATTGAAATTACAGTCACACACGGCATTTCTGATGAGCGACTTGCCCGCATCCAGGCTCAAGATCTGCCTGCTCTAGAGATCGACCTGTCCGTCCTTGGCGGCGTCGTAACGCAAACCCAGTTTGAAGAGCTGCTTGTCGAAGGCTTGACCGGCAAGCGTTGGCTTCACCACCCCCAGATTGAGGTCGAACGCTCCCGTCTTGAGATTGAAGTCAATGAGGCGCTGGCCAAGGCAGACTCCGCGGCAGAATCTCGAAGCATCTCTTCGCAAGCAGGGGAGAGCCCATTCGGCGTTTCGCTTGCCGTCTGGCTTAACCGATACTTGGATGCGATCCTCGCGCATGCGGACGCATTCCTCCATTATGGTCGATCAGGTGCGCCCACCAAAGAAGCGCTGGATGATCTTGCGCGTTGTGCAGAAGGCCTTGCTTTGCACGGGCACTCCTATGCAATGGAACTGGGCAGGCCCAATTGGACACTGGTTGGCCTTGTTGAAGTCATCCTGACAATCAAGCTCGATCGAGCGATCGCCCGTGAAGACGCGTCCACTTGGGACGTGGTCCAGGATCTTCTTCAAGAGGACAGGGCTGGTGCTCGTTGGCAGACCCTGTACCTGATGGCGCTCAAGGTCTTCAGGCCCAACTTGACCCCGGAACAGCAGGCCTGGGTTGATCAACGAAGAGCCCAGGTCTGGGCCAGCATCAAAGCCGGTGAAGGACGTTTCGACAGACCTTGGAAATTTGATCCCTTGCTTGCTGAGCTTTTTCCGGAGTTGGCCCCTCTTTTGAGCCTGCGATCTGCAGGGCAAGAAGGCCCCGTACCCAGGGTGCAAGCTTCAACAACGAAGCGGCATCCTGGAGGCCAGCCAGATCTGCTGACTGACTCCTTTTCCCCACCGCCCCTTGAAAATACTTGGCTGACTGGAAAGGCTCTTGAGGAGTGGAAGCGCAAGAACCCAGATGGAGTGAAGAACTGGGAGTACGCCAAGCAGCATATCACGCCAGATATCTGAATTGCATTGCACTTTTCGTCGCGTGCTTTCCAATTGGTGTGAGAGTAAATGGTTCTTGGGTAAAGAGAAATAATGCTAATTATTCGAGCAAAAATCGCCTAAAAATTGAGAGGTTCGGATCGTCGTCCGGTTAGGAGGCAAACTTACCCCTGTCGGAATGATAAATCCATGGTTCATGGCTTTGGAGTAATGTCCTTCTCCTTTGTGTGCTCAACTGAGCCCATGCCGCAGCATTCCCTGCACTTGACTTTGTCCCGCACGCTACCTGAGCCGCGACACTCGGGGCAACATGAATTTTCTTCAAAACCGTGGGGCAAGGAATCTATCATCCCTATACCCCCACAGCGCTCACAAGTTAAATCACCGACTTGGCCGTTGCCCTTGCATGTCCAACATGTTTTTACCCCCGGATTATTGTCGTCAACTACTCCAAGGCCATCGCATCTTGCACAGATTTTGTATTTACCATCGATATTTCCTTTGCCGTTGCACGTATCGCAAATCCGGCTGGTTTTCGATATCTCAAAAATCCGAATAAGGTAGCCTTTTCCCTCGCAGTTTTTGCATAAATACTCCAGTGTGATGGGGGTCCTGCCGTCGCCATTACATTCGGGACATATTTTTTCATCTTCGAAGGTAGGGGATATCCAGCCTCTGCCCTCACAGCATGAACATGCTTTTTCGGTTTTTTGGGATAGGGTTCTACGCCCTGCACAATTTTCACAGGATAATTTTCTTATTTCGCGAAAGGTCGTCAAATTATCACCCTTATGGCATGGTATTGTGGTTTTCTTGGTTCGGCCAGCAAGGTCTCCGGAATCTAAGAGCTACATTCCGTAATGTGGATGCAAGGGCATGCTAGCGCCCCAACTTGCCCGTCACGCTTCCTCACTGGAGGGCCGACTTAACCCTCCTCGGGCCTCAGCGAAACCCTTGGAGATTTAAGGAGAGTATCGATGAAGTTTGTCAGCAACGCCGGATCTGATCGGGTTTTAGACCTGATCCGCCCGTGGCTCAAGCCTGCACATCGGATGGACATGGTGTCCCCGTCCTTTTCGCTGTATGCCTTCTCCGAGGTCTTGACCGAGCTACCTCACCTGTCCAATGCCCGACTGGTGGTGCCGCCGACCTCCACAGCCCCTACCAGGGGTACGGAGCAAGAGCAACTGGGCTTGTTGGGGACGGCTGCCGACCGGGCTTCTCGAAACAAGTTGCAAGCTCCTTGGTTGGCGAAAAAGTTGGTGGCCTGGCTTGAAAGCAAGGCTGATGTTCGCCATGCCAGCGGCCCCATTCCTCAGGGCACATTGGTTCTGAGGGATGGCAAAGGCTCAGCACAACAGGCTGCGCTCGGCTCGTTTTCCTTCAGTAGTGAAGGCTTGGGCGTCACCCCGGGCAACCCGCTCAGCCTGATTCAGGCGTCCGAAAGCCCTGCTGAGGCGCAAATGCTCAGTCAGTGGTTCGACATGCAATGGGCCACGCTGAAGGAACACCCTCAAGCCAAGGCCGACCTGATCGCAGCGGTCAAGAGCCTCTCTGTCCATCGAGACGCCACCAGCGTGTATGCGTTGATGCTGCAGCACCTGTTTGCCTCCAGTGGCGACGGTCTTGACGAGGAGCGCATCGTCAAATCGGCCACGGGTATCCGCAACACGGTGGTTTGGAAGAAGCTGTACAAGTTCCAGCGTGACGGTGTTGTGGGGGCCATCGACAAGTTGGAACGGTTTGGCGGCTGCATCATCGCCGACAGCGTGGGCTTGGGTAAGACGTTCGAGGCACTGGCGATCATCAAGTACCACGAGCTACGCAACGACCGCGTGTTGGTGCTTTGCCCGAAGCGTCTGCGTGACAACTGGACGCTCTACAAGGCCAACGACCGGCGCAATGTCTTGGCCCCGGATCGACTGAACTATGACGTGCTCAACCACACGGATCTGTCACGTGACGGCGGCCATTCCGGAGACATTGACCTGTCTCACATCAACTGGGGCAACTACGACCTGGTGGTGATCGACGAGTCGCACAACTTCCGCAACAAGAAGTCACCCCGCCAAGGCAACGAAACCCGTTACGACCGGCTGATGCGAAAGATCATCCGTGAGGGTGTGAAGACCAGGGTGCTGATGCTGTCTGCCACCCCAGTCAACAACCGTTTGGCTGACTTGCGAAACCAGATCGCTTTCGTGACTGAAGGGGACGATACCGCGCTGTTTGAACATGGTATTGCCAGCATAGACAGCACCACGCGGCGAGCGCAGAAAGCCTTCAACCGCTGGCTTGAGCTACCCAGCGAAGAAAAGACACCATCGCTGCTGGTGGAGATGCTTGGCTTTGACTACTTCGCCTTGCTCGATCACCTCACCATCGCCCGCTCACGCCGTCACATTGAAAAGTACTACGGCACGAGTGAGACAGGTCGCTTCCCTGACCGACTGCCCCCGATCAACATCAAGGCGGATGTGGACCGGGCGGGAGAGTTTCGCTCGATCCGCGAAATCAACCTGGAGATCAAACGGCTCAACCTCGCTGCCTACGCGCCACTGCGCTACGTACTGCCTCACAAACAGGCTGCATACGATGCCAAGTACAGCACTCAAATTCGTGGCGGCGAGAGCTTCTTCCGCCAGGTGGACCGCGAAGAAAGCTTGATTCATCTGCTGCGCGTCAATGTTCTCAAGCGCATGGAAAGTGCGGTGTCGTCGTTTGCATTGACTGTGCGTCGCCAGCTTAAGGACGTCGAAACGACCCTGGCACAGATCGAAGCGCACAGCGAGGAAATCGAAGAACTCGACATTGCAGACGTGGACATTGACGACCCAGCCTTTGAGACCCTGCTGGTCGGGCGCAAGGTCAAGGTGCTGCTGGGCGATGTTGATTTGCTGCGTTGGAAACAAGACCTGATCGAGGATCGCAACCGCCTTGCCACGTTGTACGCGGCAGCAGAGCAAGTCAGCATTGCGCGAGACGACAAGCTGCTGAAATTGCGCGACCAAGTCGCCAGCAAGTGCAAGAACCCGATCAACAGCGGAAACCGCAAGGTCATGGTGTTCACGGCTTTTGCCGACACCGCCACCTACCTGTACGAGCAACTGGCCGGATGGGCCAAGGCAGAGTTGGGCCTTGAAACAGCACTGGTCACCGGGTCTGGCCGTAACCAAACCACGCTTCCCAGCTTGCGGCGTGATTTGACCAGCATCCTGACTGCCTTCTCCCCCCGCTCAAAAGAACGCCCCGAGGAGTTAGCTGGCGAAGGTGAAATCGACCTGTTGATCGCCACCGACTGCATCAGCGAGGGCCAGAACCTGCAAGACTGCGACTGGCTCATCAACTACGACATCCACTGGAACCCGGTTCGCATCATTCAGCGGTTTGGCCGCATCGACCGAATCGGCTCCACCAACAGCCGCATTCAACTGGTCAACTTCTGGCCCAACATGGAGCTGGAGGAATACATCAACCTGGAACAGCGCGTCAGCGGTCGCATGGTCCTGTTGGACATATCCGCCACGGGCGAAGAAAACATCATCGAGCAGCAGTCCGGCAACCAGATGAACGATCTGGAATACCGCCGCAACCAGTTGCTAAAGCTGCAGGAAACCGTCATCGACATGGAAGACCTGTCCAGTGGCGTTGCCATCACAGACCTCACGCTGACCGACTCTCGTATTGACCTGGCCGAGTTCGTCAAAGCGCACCCAGGCAAGCTGGAATCCCTGCCGCTGGGCTGTTTCGCCGTGACGACCAGCATCAATGCCGAAGTTCCCCCAGGAATCATTTTTTGCCTTCGCGCAGAAGATGCGGCTGCTGAGAAGGCCATTGACCCCAGCTACCCCTTGGCCCCCCACTACTTGGTCCACGTGGGCGAAGATGGCTCGGTGCTGTTGCCTTACACACAAGCCAAGCGCGTCCTAGACCGACTCAAGCGCCTGAGCCTTGGCCGGGACCTGCCTGACGCATCCGCGTGCGCCCAGTTCGACCGTGCCACCAAGCAAGGCGAAGACATGCGCCACGCACAAAAGCTGTTGTCCGCGGCAGTGTCGTCCATCGTCGGCAAGTCGGAAGAACGGGCCATTGCCAGTTTGTTCTCACCAGGCGGCACCCATGCCATGAAGGGCGAGTTTGCTGGCTCGAATGACTTTGAAGTGCTGGCCTATCTGGTGGTGCTGCCCAACCACGCTGAAGGGCCTGCTGCATGAGTCAAGCCATGCTGGGCTTAACTGCCGATCAAGTCGTGTCAGCCATGGGCTTGCCAGATGCGGCCATAGTGAATCAGCGCGTTCCCAAAAAAATGCTGCTTGAAAACGGAGTGCCCACGGCAGCAGACCGCAAGTTGATTCAGGACCACATTGAACAGGTGACGTGGGTCGCCGCTCTGAAGCCAGCTAACGCTGGGGTGCCCGACTTTCAAGATGAACAGCGCACCTACCTGGAGGTGGCTGTCCTAACTGTCGCCATGCGTGACTTGGGCGGACTGACCGCAAACTCAACCAAAGTGAAGCGCATCAGCGAACTGCTCCACCGCGCCATTCCGTACCCCCTCGTGGTGGTGCTGAGCGAAGGCGAGCACCTGTTCATGTCAATGTGCCACATCCGCTGGGCGCAGAAAGAAGCAGACAAAACTGTGCTCGATGGGGAGCCCTTGTTCGCCACACTCACGGCTGATGAGTTCTGCTCCGCCTTTCTGGAGGCGTTGGCGATGAGCCAACAGCCACGCACCCATTTGTGCACGCTGTACCAGGGCTGGATGGACACGCTGTCAGCATGGCAAGCCGCCAAAGTATCTGGGCGGTTTGCGCTGAGCCAATCGACCGCCCATGCCGCTGAGCGGCGTGCTGCACTGCAGCGATGCCGGGAACTGGATGCCCGGATTGCCAGCTTGCGATCAGCCGCCAGCAAAGAGAAACAACTAGCCCGCCAAGTGGCGGCGAACCTAGAAATCAAGGCTTTGATAGCCGAACGCCAGCAAGCCGCCAACATTCTTTAAGGGAAATAGACATGAAGAATCAAAAACAAACCATTCGCAAGATTGTCGGCTTCTTGAATAACTCAGATGAAGACGGCGGCTTCTGGCTACCTAACATTCAACGTCCTTTTGTTTGGGGCGAAGAACAAATCTGTCGTCTGTTCGATTCGATTTTGCGCGAGTACCCCATCAGCACCCTGCTTGTGTGGAAGACCACCAGCGGTATTCGTCGCCGCAAGTTTATTGACAACTGGTCCAACACCCTCAAGTTGAGCAGCTTCTACGTTCCGGAAGACACCAAGAAGAAATGTTTGGTTCTTGATGGTCAGCAACGCTTGCAGAGCCTGTACATCGGCCTTTGCGGTAGCTTTTCCGGAAGAGAACTGCACTTTGATGTAATGAGCGGTACTGCGGCCTTGCCGGACGACATCAAATACCGATTCGAGTTTCGACAGAGCGCGGCCACTGGCTTTCCATGGGTCAAATTCAAAGACATGGTTTTCACGACGCGCAAGAAGCGTGAGTTGATTCAAGACATGGAAGCCAAAGCTGGCCGAGCCTTCACCAACGAAGAGAAGGACAAGATCGAAGGCAATCTTGATCTGGTGGATCGAACCTTCAAGATGGATGAATCCATCACCTATCAGGAACTCGACAGCATCGACAACCCAGACCTGTACACCGAGGACGATGTGGTGGAAGTCTTCATTCGCGCCAACTCCGGTGGCACCAAGTTGGAGAAGTCGGACCTGCTGTTCTCATTGCTCAACGCCACCTGGGATGTGGCTGACAACCGCATGGAAGAACTGTTAGATGAACTGAATCGACACGGCTTCTCATTCGACCGGGACTTCGTTCTCAAGACCTGTTTGGTTTTGCTAAACCAAGGGGCACAATACGAAGTGTCCAAGTTCCGCAAACCAGGAGTGCGTGAAGCAATCGAAGAAAAGTGGGACGAATTGAGTGCATCCATCAAGGCAGTGGCGGACTTTGTTAGAAGCAAGACGTACATCCAGTGCGACAAAGCCTTGCCTTCCTATTTGGCCTTGATCCCACTGATCTACATTCGTCACCACTACCCGATGGCCTGGACCACCGCCAAGCAAGTCGATACGTTTTTGGTGCGCTCCCTTCTAGCAGGTGCCTTCAGTGGACAGTCTGACCGGGTCATTGATGCTCTTGTCAAACGTTTCAAAGAGATCGAACGCTTTGACGCGGATGAGGGCTTTGCTGTGATTCGCTCTCAAAACCGCAGTCTTGAAATAACCAAAGATCGGTTCTTCGAGATGGGCTATGGCTCAAAGACCATCCATCTGATCCTTAACCTTTGGTATCCCGCATTCAGCCACACACCTGCCTACGACAACAACCTGCCGCAGGTGGACCATGTGTTTCCGCAGAGCCGGTTGCGGGCGGTGAAGATCAACAGCCTTGAAACTGGACGCCCGGTTATGAAGTACCGCGATGACGCCCGCAACCAGTTGGCGAATTGCATGCTACTGACCCGAGCAGAGAACGGATCTGGTGGGAAGAGCGACACCGAGCCCGCAGACTGGTTCAAAGACAAAGACGACGACTACCTGAACCTCCACCTCATCCCCAAGGACAAGAGCCTGTGGAGCATGGACCGGTTTGAAGACTTCATTGCTGAGCGTAAGAAATTGATCGCAGCCAAATTTTCCTGGTTGATCGTTTAAGCCGCACGAAGCCAGAACCCATTACGAGGCACCTCAATGACTCTCCAAAAGATCGAAGCGCATTCGCCAGAGGCACAAAGCGCAGACCTCATCGCCGACAACATTGCCAAGCTGCGTGCCATGTTTCCCGAATTGCTGACGGAAAGTGGTACCCGTGCCACCGTCAATGTGGATGTACTTAAGCAATTGGTGGGGGATGCCACCGCCTATGACGGAGATGAGAAATACGGGCTGAACTGGCACGGCAAGCGCAAAGCGCGTCAGATTGCTCTGACGCCGAGCACTGGAACTCTACGTCCCTGCCCCGAAGAAAGTGTCGATTGGGATTCCGCGAAGAACCTAATGATCGAGGGCGACAACCTGGAGGTGCTCAAACTGCTGCAGAAGAGCTACGCAGGGAAGGTGAAACTGATCTATATTGACCCGCCGTATAACACAGGCAAGGACTTTGTTTACCCTGACAACTTTCAGGACAACATCAGAAACTATCTGGAACTTACGGGCCAGACCGAAGGTGGGGCCAAGATTACCACCAATACCGATGCCAGTGGTCGTTTTCACACCGATTGGCTAAATATGATGTATCCAAGGTTGAGGTTGGCAAGGAATCTTCTGTCTGATGATGGGGTGATCTTTGTTTCTATTGACGATAGTGAATCAGCCAACCTTAAATTTCTTCTTTCTGAAATATTTGGCGAAGAGAACTATATAGACACAATAGCGGTGGAAATGTCCACCACGTCAGGCCCGAAGACTGTTAATGCACAGCAAGGAACTATTGTAAAAAACGTCGAATTCGTTCATATCTTTAGAAAATCAGCGGCGTTTGACTTGGGGCCACATACGCCATTACTCGATGGGATCGAGAACTATGATATCCATTACTCCGTATGGCTGAATGATGATGGAACACTTGGGTCGCTGGCGGATGCACTTCTCTCTAATAGAGCGGTAGCCGATGATATTCAGAAATATGGGTTTCTAGATCGGGGTAGATTCAGTGTAAATAACCTGAGTAAGCTACTTTTGTTGTCCGAGGCTGCGAAATCTTTTGTTGAGGCTAATCTTAATAGAATTGCTCGTGTAGACCGTCCTCCAGTTTCTGCTGCCGGTCGATCTACCATCGTTGGTCAATGGGAAGCTTTTGAAGTCGATCACCGAACCTATTTTTTGACAACACTCAGCAATGGGACGTTGCAGGCGTTAATGCCATTGGCACTGAACTACAGGGAATCTGATGACTATAAGCCGCGCTTCGGTCGAACCGTAATCAGGGGCGATCTTTGGAAGGGTTTTCATCAGGATATGGGAAATGTTGCCAAAGAAGGTGATGTGGCTTATTCAAACGGGAAAAAACCTGTTCGACTGATTAAACAATTAATAAAATGGGCAAATATTGCTACTGATGGTATTGTGCTGGATTTTTTTGCCGGTAGTGGGACCACCGCACATGCAGTAATGCAATTAAGTGCGGAAAATAATAAAAATCTTCGCTATGTGATGGTGCAGCTTCCCGAGCCTCTCGACCCCAACAATAGCGAGCAAAAGGTATCGTCTGATCTTTGCGATAAGTTGAATAAACCGCGGAATATCGCAGAAATAACTAAAGAGCGACTGCGCCGGGCTTCGGCAGAAGTTAAGACCGATAATCCGCTTTTTTTTACTGGAGACAATGGCTTCCGCGTTTTCAAACTAGATACCTCTAACATCCGCGCCTGGAACCCTAACGCCGCCGACCTAAAAGCATCACTGTTCGATCACCTCGACCACTTGGAAGCTGGCCGCAGCAGCGACGACATCCTCTACGAGATCCTGATCAAGCTCGGGCTCGACCTTTGCGTACCGATCGAAACACGCGAAATAGCTGGCAAGCAAGTCAACAGCGTCGGCGCTGGTGTGCTGATGGCCTGTCTGGACGAAAGTATCAAGGCCTCTGAAGCCGAGGCTCTGGCCTTGGGTATGCTCGCCTGGCGCGAGGAGCAAGGCACCGTGGGCGATACCACAGCCGTCTTCCGAGACAGCGCATTCGAGAATGACATTGCCAAGAGCAACCTGGCGGCGATCCTGAACCAGCATGGCATCAAGCAGGTACGGAGCCTGTGATGAAACTGCATTTTGAATCCGACCTGCCGTACCAGATCGAGGCCATCGAGGCGGTGTGTGACCTTTTCCGTGGTCAGGAGGTCTGCCGCTCGGTTTTCACGGTCACCGCGCAGGCATTGGCGGCTGGCGCACAGCAGAGCTTTGAGGGCAAGCACTTCACCGAAAGCGGTGGTATTGGCAATGCGCTGCAACTGGTGGTGGACGAGGAGCTGTATGCCAACTTGCAGGCGGTGCAGCTTCGCAATGGCTTGCCTCCGTCTCAGCCCTTGTCAGCTGCGCAACCGCTCGACTTTACCGTGGAGATGGAAACAGGGACGGGCAAGACCTATGTGTACTTGCGAACCGTGTTCGAGTTGAACCAGCGGTATGGCTTCACCAAGTTCGTGGTCGTGGTGCCTTCGGTTGCCATCAAAGAGGGTGTGAACAAAACGCTTCAGATCACCCGCGATCACTTTGAAACGCTGTACCCAGGCGCCAAGGGCTACGAGTTTTTCCAGTACGACTCGGACAAACTCGGCCAGGTGCGTAACTTTGCGACCAGCCCGAACATCCAAATCATGGTCATCACGGTCGGTGCTATCAACAAGTTCGGTGATGAGACTGCTGCATTGGCTGAGGAGTCTGACGAGGCCAAGCGCCGGGAGAAGTCCAAGAACAAGATGTACCGCGCCAGTGAGAAAACGGGTGGCGAGCGCCCCATCGACCTGATTCGCGGCACTCAGCCCATCTTGATCGTGGATGAGCCACAAAGTGTGGATGGTGGCATCGACGGCAAAGGCAAGAAGGCCCTGGCGCACATGTCACCACTTTGTACGCTGCGCTATTCCGCCACGCACGTTGACAAGCACAACATGGTGTACCGACTCGACGCCGTGGATGCCTATGAGCAAAGGCTGGTGAAGCAGATCGAGGTGGCAGCAGCCACGGTGAAAGGGGGTAACAACAAGCCCTACGTGAAGCTGCTTGCGGTGAGCAACAAGCGCGGTGTCATCACGGCCAGCATCGAGGTAGATCGTGAGAACGCGGCTGGTGCTGTCAGGCGGGATGTCATCTCTGTGCAAGACGGGTTCGACCTGGAGCAAGAAACCGGTCGCCCGCTGTATGCCGACATTCGTATTGGTGAGATCCGCACGGCCAAGGGCGATCAGTTCCTGGAACTGAAAGTGCCCGGCAGCGAGGTGTACCTGCGGGTGGGTGAAGCATGGGGTGACGTGGACGCCAGTGCCGTGCAACGCGAGATGATCCGCCGCACGATCAAAGAGCACCTGGACAAGGAGAAACGCCTACGCCCGCTCGGGGTCAAGGTGCTCAGCCTGTTCTTCATTGACGAGGTAGCGAAATACCGCCAGTACGACGATCAAGGCAACCCGGTGAAGGGGGAGTACGCCTTGATGTTCGAGGAAGAGTACAAACGCTGGGCGCGTCATCCGGACTACCAAAGCCTGTTTGCAGAGGTGGACCTGAGCATGGCCGCCCACGACGTGCACAACGGCTACTTCTCTATCGACAAGAAGAAGATTGGCGGCAAGACGGTTGAGGTGGTCAAAGACACCAGCGGCAGCACGGCCGCCGATGACGACACCTACAACCTGATCATGCGCGACAAAGAAAAGCTGCTGAGCTTTGAGTCGCCGCTGAAGTTCATCTTCTCCCACTCGGCCCTGAAGGAGGGTTGGGACAACCCCAACGTCTTCCAGATCTGCAACTTCTCGACCCGTGAAACCGAGCGTTGGCGTAGGCAAACCATTGGCCGAGGCTTGCGCCTGTGTGTGAACCAGAAGGGTGAGCGACTGCGCGGCTTTGAGGTCAATACGTTGACGGTGATTGCTACCGAAAGCTATGAACAGTTCGCCGAGAACCTGCAGAAGGACATTGAGAAAGACACCGGCATTCAGTTTGGCGTTGTGCAAGACCATGAATTCGCAGGCATTGCGGTCGTGCGATCTGCCGGTGACGTGCAACCGCTGGGCTTTGAGGCATCCAAGGCCCTGTGGGCTCACCTGAAGGCCGAGGGCTACATCAATGACAAGGGCAAGGTTCAGGACACCCTGAAAACGGCCCTGAAGGAGGGCACCCTGTCACTGCCAGGTGAGTTCGAGGCTCAACGTCAGCAAGTCGTCGCGGTGTTGAAGAAGCTGTCAGGCAAGCTCGAAATCAAGAACGCCGATGACCGTAAACACATTGCAGTGCGTAAGTCGGTGCTAGTCAGCCCTGAGTTCCGTGCCTTGTGGGATCGAATCAAACACAAAACCACATACCGGGTGCAGTTTGACAACGAGAAGCTGATTGAGAGTTGCATCGAAGCCTTGAACGATGCTCCCCCCGTAGCAAAAACCCGGCTGCAGTGGAAGAAGGCGGGCATAGCGATTGGCAAGGCGGGCGTTGATGCTTCCTTGATCTCCGTGTCTGATTCGATCACTTTGAACGAGGGTGACATTGAACTGCCCGACGTTCTGACGGAGCTGCAGGATCGAACGCACCTCACTCGCAAAACGATTGCTCGCATCCTGACCGAAAGCCACCGGCTGAACGAATTCAAGCGCAACCCGCAACAGTTCATCGAGTTGGCAGCCGATGCCATCAACCGCTGCAAGCGACTCGCGTTGGTTGATGGCATCAAGTACCAACGCCTAGGCGATGAGCATTTCTATGCCCAAGAGCTTTTCGAGACCGAAGAGCTGACCGGCTACCTGAAGAACCTGGTGCAAAACACCACGAAATCGGTTTACGAGCACGTGGTGTACGACTCCTCGGTTGAGCGTGACTTCGCCGAGGCGTTGGAGCGGAATGAGGCCATCAAGGTCTATGCCAAGCTACCCGGCTGGTTCAAGGTGCCTACCCCATTGGGAGCCTACAACCCTGATTGGGCCGTGCTGGTGGAGCGCGACGGTCAGGAGAGGCTGTACTTTGTAGTAGAGACCAAGAGCAGCCTGTTCGATGACGACTTGCGTGACGCCGAAAGCGCCCGGATCAAGTGCGGCGCGGCGCACTTCGAGGCGCTGGCGGTCGGTGAAAATCCGGCTATTTACGGCAAGTTCAAGGACGTTGATGGGCTGCTGAGCGTCGAGAGAATCCTAAATCCATGAACGTTTTGGACGCTGATTTTGCAGCGGAGGTATTGATCCGAGCACTTCCATTTTTTGGGCCGCCGCCCTTAACCAAGGAATAGAGTTGCCATTAGCCATGCGACTGAAGTAACTTTCTTCGTGCCTGCACCGTACGAGTGACTCGGTTGTGGGAAAGCGTAAGCACAGCTGAAGGGCTTCGCAGCCTAGATCCTGCGGCCGAGAGGTCAGGCTCTCTCCATTTTGTGAACAGACAAACTGGAGAAAGTCTTGCCAAACAAAGAGTTTGCTGCAAATTTTGCACTTCTAGCGAATAGCAATCTTCCAGAGAGTCGCTTTTCACTTCGGCTTCATGTCGGCCGCTCTTGGCAGGATCAAGACGCCTTTTTCCATCGCCACCAGACAAGCGAGCAGGAAGGCGGCCGAAAAACGCCTCCGGTTGACCTTCCGGTTGATCTGGTCGGGCAATTCATCAAGCCCGAGCGCTTCCAGCCGTCGGGACAATTCCTTGTAGTCGATCTTCTTCTCGCGCATCTCGCTCTTCAGCAGATCGAACGCGAGGTCTTCCCAGCGTGCGTGCGGGTTATCGCTCGCGGCTGCGCGGGCGGGCTTCTGCGGCATCAAAGGTTTCCCAGGCGGTTACGAAAAAGGGCGGACGCGACGACTGAGCGCTCTCAATGCGCTGAAATCGGTCGTATACGACCGAATCGCCATTTTCAGCCAAATCCGGTTCCTAGACGTGGACATCTAGAACTGATTTGACGACGCGATGCTGGATACCACACACCTCACAGAACTGTTCGACCGTCTCGGCACGCCCGATGCGGGGCGAAAACTTGTCCTCAAAGCGCGCATCGAGGCACCGGTACGACCGGTCAAATCCCGGGGCGGCAACGTCATCACCGTGCTTGCAAGCCGCAAAATGGGTTGCGAGATCAGCACGGAGAGCCGGCATATCGAGTTTGCCGCAGCCGTGGACCACGAATTCGATGCGCGCGTCCTTGAGTACTACGCTCAGCCCTGCGAACTGCGTCTTGAACTGTTCGATCCGGCCTTAGGCGACCTCCGCACTATCCGGCATTACCCGGACTTCCTTGTGCTCCGCGAAGACGGAATCACGCTTGAAGAGTGGAAGTCGGTCCAAAAACTGACCCGCCTTGCGGAAAAGCAGCCGTATCGGTACGAGCGAGACGCCGACGGACGCTGGTTAGCCCCTCAGATCGAGCGCGCATTGGCGGAGCTCGGAATCACTTACCGCATATACAGCGAAGAGGCCATTCCCCGCCGGCGTGTCGAGAATCTTCTCCATCTTGCGGATTACTGTCACCCGGCCGCAGAACCCTGTTTGCAGAGCGACGTCGAGCGGCTGACCGCCGTTCTTGCTGAACACGGCAGCTGTACCCTCGATTTCCTGATGGCGGCCCCCCAAGCGTTTTCAGCCGATGTAATGCTCAAGGCGATCCCTGATCACCTGGTTGTCGCTGATCTGGATAGGGACTTGTTGTCGGACACGCGGCGTGCGCGACTGTACCGTGACGAGACATTGCGCGATTTCATGGCGGGTGAGACGCATGTCGGTGCCGTGCCAGGACAAGAGCGTTTTGTCTTCGAGATCGCAGAGGGCGCGCGTTTCTCCTACGGGTCGCAGGAACTTACCATCTCGCTGGTGGGCGAAAAGGACGTGGTCTGCACCCGGCAAGCGGGGGCGACGGTCAATCTTAGCCGGGTCTGGATCGAGGCTGCTCTTGAGCGAGGTTCGATTACCGCTGTAGCCGGTACGAATCCGCTCGCGCTGGATCTCGCACGCCATACCAAAGAGGATCTCGATATCGCCTTGCAACGCAAAGCGATCTTGGAGTCCGAGACCTCAGTTAAGGGCGCAAGCGATCGCACTCAGAGGCGCTGGCGCGCGCGTGAGCATGCTGCTCAGGCAAACGGAGCCCATGAAGTGCTGGCGCTGGTACCCCGTACGTATGCCCGCGGTAATCGATCTCCCCGCCTGATCGAGCGGCAAGAAGAAGTCATGCAAGAGGTCATTGCGGACAAATGGCGAAGCAGTGAGGCCATCAATTTCAAAGCGTGCTATCGCTGGCTCGTCCTCGCGTGTGAAGAAGCCGGGGTTAAAACGCCTTCCTATCCAACCTTCATAGCGCGCATAAAGCAAGCGGAGACTTCGGGCGACCTGCGTATTCGCCACGGCAAGCGCATGGCCTATCAGCAGGGTGAATTTGTCGAGGTGCTTTATGCCGATACTCCCGCACATGGCAGTCGCCCCTTCCAGTACGTCCATATCGATCACACACAACTTGATATCGAACTGGTTTCGAGTAGATCGGGCAAACCGTTGGGGCGCCCGTGGCTGTCCCTGGCGGTCGATGCGTGGTCGCGTCGGATTGTTGCGCTGCATCTGACCTTTGATCCTCCGTCGTACCACTCGGTCTTGATGGTGATACGCGACATGGTGCGGCGCTTCGGGCGCTTGCCCGAATTCGTCGTTGTCGACAACGGGCGAGATTTCATGTCAGCCGCGTTCGAAAGCTTTCTGCAGGTGATGGGCGTACATCTGCGCTTTCGGCCCGCCGGGCAGCCTCGACATGGGGCAGTGCTCGAGCGGCTCTTCGGGCGAGTGCACAGCGAATACGTCCACAACTTGGCGGGAAATACGAAGGCGACCAAGAACGTACGTATGGTCACCGGAAAGCACCTGCCCGTGAACTTTGCTGAATGGACTCTGGAGGCCATGTATTTCGGCCTCGAATACTGGGCGACCGAGTATTACGATCAAGAGCCACACGTTGCGCTGGACTGCAGCCCGCGCGAGGCGTTTCAGCGTGGGCTGCGGGAGAACGGCGCCCGCCCGCAACGGCTGATTCAGTTCAATCGGGATTTCTTGATTGCAACCTGCCCACCGGTCGACCGGCAGGGCGTTCGACTCGTGAATCGCCAGCGCGGCGTCAAGGTGTCTGGGTTGTTTTACTGGTGCCAAGAGTTCCGGGACCCGCGAGTTGCCGGGCGGAATCTTCCGGTGCGCTACGACCCTTGGGATGCCTCCTCCGTGTATGTCCGGCTGAAGGACCGCTGGGTGCAGGCTACCTGTCGCGTCCTCATTGGTTTGGGGCAACTGACCGACCTTGAGCGCCGGTCACTCACCGAGGAATACACCCGCAGGAGCGGCACGTCTCTTGATGATGAGGGCAGTGCGCAGCGTATTCGCGAGTTCATGCAGGTCTTAACGCCCGAAGGGGCGTTAGCCATTGCCTTGGAGCGCCAGCAAGAAAACAAGCACCTCTTCAACGCTTTGCAGCTGGGCTGCATCACCCCGGTTGCTCCTGTTCAGCAACGCCGCCTCTCTCAGGACATTCCACAGGCTGACACACCGTCGGCAGGTATCAGGTCATCTAAAGCCACACCGTCCGCTCGCCCGCCAGAGGCCGATGCGCCGGACGACCTCCCCGACTTCGATACCTTTTGAGGCGCACCATGACCAATCAACCAAACACTTCCGTCAGTACCGTACCCGTCTCCGCACAAAGCCTGCTTTCGCTGTGCATCAA
>Ga0123388_1092321_pt1 | contig 21364 bp, 15 predicted proteins | sample T0HHNO3metaT_FD_89916 | JGI IMG/M metagenome (GOLD analysis project Ga0123388, IMG submission 89916) | Methane-oxidizing artificial microbial communities from Washington, USA to study methane cycling - T0-HHNO3 metaT (Metagenome... | ecosystem: Engineered > Modeled > Simulated communities...
ATTGTAACGATGAAGTTTACTTCAATTTTCGCTCTATTTACAGCAACTGCATTCCTTGCCAGCTGTTCTACATCTCAAAAATTAGAAACTCTAAAACCTGAGCCAGACGATGCAAGTCCTTTGGTATATGATGCAAATCCATCTTTTATCAATTTGCCGATAACGGTAAAACTAGCTGATATTGAAAATCAAACCAACACGCTTCTAAACGGATTGATTTATGAAGACAATAATATCGAGGATGACGATATTGAGATGAAAGTTTGGAAGCAGGCACCGATAAAAATTCAGAACGACCCTTCAAATCCTGATAAAAAAATCAAAACAATTCTGCCATTAAAAGCAACTGTCAAATACAGAATTGGCACTAAAAAACTAGGCGTCGAACTATACGACACGCGTGAATTTAATTTAAACGGGGTTATCACATTATCGAGTGATGTTGCGCTGACCAATTGGAAATTAAACACCAAAACAGAATTCAAATCATTAGATTGGAACGAAAGTCCAACTATGATGGTTTTCGGAAAAAGTATGCCGATTACTTATTTGATAAATCCAGCAATTTCTATTTTCAAATCAAAAATCGAAAAGAAAATCGACGAATCAATTGAAAAATCGATGGATTTTAAACCGAATGTTTTAACTGCGCTAGAAAAAATTTGTACGCCATTTCAAATGAGCGACACGTATGAAAGCTGGTTAAGAATCGCTCCAATTGAAGTTTATTCAACGAACGCAAAACTCAAAAACGATTCCTTTTTACTAGACATGGGGATGAAATGCAATATGGAAACCATTGTTGGCAAACAACCCGAATCAAAATTCAATGCCAATAAAATTGTTTTGAAACCAGTCGTTAAAATCCCTAATCAAGTTAGTGCTAATATTGCAGCAATTTCAACTTATGCGGATGCTTCAAAAATAATGACGAAAAATTTTGCAGATCAAGAATTTGGATCAGGAAGCAAAAAAATAACTGTAAAAAATGTTTCTATTTGGCATAAAGATGGGAAGATGGTTATCGCGTTGGATGTTTTAGGCTCAATAAACGGAACATTATATCTTAATGGATTTCCTCAATATAATCCGCAGACAAAAGAAATTTATTTTGACAAACTGGATTATGTTTTAGATACCAAAAGCAAATTAATGAGAACCGCAAGCTGGCTGGGACAAGGTTATATTTTAAGAAAAATGGAAGCAAGTTGCCGTTACTCAATCCAGCCAAATTTGGAGGAAGGTAAAAAAAGCATGGCTTCGTATCTTAAAAACTATTCGCCAATGCCAGGAGTTTTTGTAAATGGAAAAATGGAAGATATTCAGTTTGATAAAATTCAATTGACAAATCAGGCGATTATCGCTTTTATCAAAATAAATGGAACAGTTAATGTTTCCGTTAATGGACTAAAATAATAAAAAAAGCAGTCTAAATTAGACTGCTTTTTTCTTTTTAGATTGATACATTCTATAAATCAGAACACCAATTATACCTACTAGCAAATACGGAATTACCATTAAATACACAATTCCGTCATTTACAGCCTCAGCTTTTTTTACGTTAGAATCTCCTGCAAGTGCAGCACGGCACATTGCACATTGAGCATTCGCCGAAATTCCAATTAAGAAGAAACAAATCCCAAAAAACAAAGTTTGAAACCTGAAACTTGAAACTTGAAACCTATTTTTTTTATTAGTATACATAGTAAGGAGAAATCATTAAGTAAACTACAACCCCTGTAACCGCAACATATAACCAAAGCGGAAAAGTTATTTTAGCTATTTTTTTATGCTTATCGAAACGCTGTGCTAATCCTCGAACATATGTAATTAATACAAGAGGAATAATAGCAATCGACAATAAAATATGAGTAATCAAAATAAAGAAATAAACGTAACGCAAAACGCCTTCTCCGCCATATTTAGTAGAATCTGCCGTCATATGATACGCGACATACATTACCAAAAAAGCAACAGACAAAGCAATAGCAAAAGTCATTAGGCGCTCATGCAATAAACGTTTCCCGTTTTTAATAGCCATTACAGCCGCAACAAGCACAACCGCTGTTATACCATTTATCGTTGCATAAACCGGAGGTAACATAGATAATGGTTCAACATTATATCCAAAATCTTTTAATTTTACACCAAATAAAATTGCAACTACAACCGGTATTATAATTGAAACCGCAATTATAAATTTATTATATTTTTTTTCTATTGAATTATCTTCCATTTTATTCTTCTAATAATACTTTAATATCTTCCTGAATTTCTCTAACTCCTTTTTTGTCTAAACCATCGTAATACAAAATTGGGTTTCCAAACTCATCTTTTCTGCAACGGATTTTCCCATCTTTATCAATTAAAGCAAATAAACCTGAGTGCTCAAAACCTCCATTCACCTTATCATTTTCTCCTGCATACAAATTGAAACCTTTGTTAGACAAATCCATTATTGTTGCTCTGTCTCCAGTCAAGAAATTCCAATTTGAAGATTTCACACCTAATAATTTTGCATGATCTTTTAAAACTGCCGGAGTATCATGAGCAGGATCAATCGTAATTGAAACAATTCCGAAATTAGGATTTCCAAAGAATGTTTTCTCAATTTCCAGCATACTTAAATTCATCTTTGGACAAATTGAAGGGCAAGTAGTAAAGAAAAATTCCAAAACATAAACCTTTCCTTTGTAGGTTTGATTTGAAACTTTTGCACCATCTTGATTTGTCAATTCAAATTTTGGAGCTGGTCCAATGGTTAATAATTTAGCTGTATCTTTTGCACCTTTCAAACCAACGTTATCCAAACGATTCCCTTTTACAACTTCGCCGTTTTGAATTCTGTCAACAATTTTTGGCACTGCATAAATTCCGAAAATCAAAACGATAAACGAAATCCCGATGTATGATTTATTTTTAAACATGTAGGTAAAAATTAAAGTTGTTTAGTGGCATTGTGATTCTTTTTAAGAGCCGCACGATATTCGTATAAAATGATTTTAAAATCATCCAGCATTTCATTGCTTAGCTCAGAAGGATGAAAAGTATTGTATCCCTCTTTGTATTCCTTTTTATCTTTTCTTCCTCTAAGATTTCTTTCTTTATCAACAATATAAACATTTGGAGTTTCAAGGTTCTTATTTAGTTTTTCTTTTAGATGAAGTCCATCATAAAACTTTTGAATTTCTTCATTTGAAGCAAATACAAAATTCCAATTTTTAACATCTGTAAAAGGAGATAAAGCATCAACTATTTTTTGAGCTTCTTTTTCAGTTCCAAGCGGACACAAAATTACAAACTGAAGGTCTTCAAAACCGTTATAACGTTTGTAGATTTTTTCATTTAGATTAAAATAATTACCTCGGTTTTCTAAAATATTTGTACCTCCAAAACCAAGTACCGTAATTTTTTTATTAAGAGAGATTTTCTTCCCGTTTAATGAATTCCAATTTCCAAAGTCAGCTACTTTAGGTGTTATTACAGGAAGAGTTGTAAAACTATTTACACCAGAAGCAAAAAACAAATAAGCTACAATAGGCAGAACAAAAAGTACAAAGAGAACTATATTTTTTTTCATTGTTTATGCGGGAAAATATTGAGGTACAAAAATAAAAAAAGCTCCGTTAATCGGAGCTTCTTTTCGAATTAATATCATGTTAAAAATTCCATTTAATAGTAGAATCTTTAAAAACCCCATAAATATAATGTCCTTCTGTCAAAAGAATAAACAATAAATATAAAACTAGGAAAATAACTGGCGATACAACAGACCATCTAAGGCTGCTTTTTTCACCTTCCATGTGCATAAATGCCCATACAATATAATATGCTTTGAATATTGTAAGGATATAAAATATCCAGTTCAATAAATTCAAACCTACAAAATGATTACCTTCTAAAACTGCAGGTTTGTAGATACCAAGAATAACCTCTACAGTAGTTACTACTGATAGCAATATAAAAACAAACCAGATTCTTCTTGTATTTGATACGTATTCGTGACCGTGTGCCATAATAATAAATCTTAAAAAATTAAACTAAGTAGAAAACTGTAAATACGAATACCCAAACTAAATCGACAAAGTGCCAGTATAATCCAACTTTCTCTACCATTTCGTAGCTTCTTCTTTTCTCGTAAGTCCCTAATAATACATTAAAGAAAATAATGATATTAATGATAACTCCAGAAAATACGTGGAATCCGTGGAATCCAGTGATGAAGAAGAAGAAATCAGCAAACAATTTACTTCCGTATTCGTTTCTAGTAAGGTTTGCACCTTCTACTACATATTTTGCAGTTGCTAAACGAGTTTCAGCTTCTGCTCTAGTCAGAACTTTTTTACTCTTTTTCCCGTTATTTTCAATAATTTGTTCTGTTCTAATCAACAATTCAGGATGTGCTTTAAATCCAGCTTGTACTTCAGCAACTGTGTATGTAGCCTGCGTTTCAGCATCTTCCATAAACCAAGTTGAATGGCTTCTTGTTAAAGCTTCTCTTTGTTCTGGCAATTTTACAGCAAACTCTTCAAGAGCAACTCTTTCTCCTTTTGCATCAACAAACTGCAATAAACTTCCACCTGCTGTCTCAACTGCACCATATTCTCCTTTAATGAAGTTTTTCCATTCCCAAGCCTGAGAACCAACGAAAATTAAACCTCCAATAATAGTTAAGAACATATAAATAGCAACTTTTGTCTTTTTTAATTGATGACCTGCATCAACAGCCAAAACCATTGTTACAGATGAGAAAATCAAAATAAAAGTCATTAAGGCTACATAATACATAGGAGCCGAAACGCCATGCATAAATGGGAAGTGAGTAAACACTTCATCAGCCAATGGCCAAGTTTCAATAAATTTAAATCTAGAAAAACCATAAGCAGCAAGAAATCCAGAGAATGTCAAGGCATCTGATACGATAAAAAACCACATCATCATTTTACCATAACTTGCTCCTAATGGCTGGATATCCTCTCCGCCTCCCCAAGTTTTTTCGTTGTTATTTGCAGTAGTAACTGTCGCTTCCATAAAAGATATTCGTTAAAAAGTTCCCAAATTTACGTTTTTTTCTTATTTAAAGAAATATAAAAATAAAAATAAATATACCCATAATAAATCCAAAAAGTGCCAATACATCGCACCTAGTTCTATACCAAGAGTTTGAGTCGAATTGTATTTTTGTTTAAAATGATTATAAATTATAATTAAAAGTGAAATTAATCCGCCTGCTAAGTGCAATAGGTGTGTTACAGTAACAACATAAAGAAAAGTTGTAGTAATTGAGCTACCTTGTCCTGTAAAATAATACCCTTTTTCAACGATTTGTCCAAATCCCTGAAATTGCAATACTATAAACAAAATCCCTAAAGCTAAAGTTCCTAAAAGCAATCGTGTAACAGCGCTTCTATTATCTTTTTGAATAGCTTTTTTTGCTAAATAAAATGTAACGCTACAGCCAATAATTACTGCTGTACTATAATAAAATGCTGTTGGCAATTGAAAATCCTTCAACCAGTCAGCTCTTGATTTACTAACCACAAATGCACTTGTAAGTCCTGCAAACATCATGGTCATACTAACCATGGCGAATAACAAAATCAGTTTTGCCGATTTTGATTTTCTTAATTGTTCATCACTTGCTTTAATTGTCATTTCCATAACTATCTTAAAAATTTATCTACTATAAATACAATCTGCAATAGTGAAATGTATGAAACACTCACCAGCATTAAAGTTCTTGCAGACTTTGCCGTTCTCAACTGATACAATTTTACTGCATAAAAAAGCATCCACAATCCTAATAAAAACACTAAAACTGCTGCAATTGGAGAAATAAACAATTGCCCTGTATACCCCAAAACTGGAAGCAATGAAGCTATAATCAACCAAATTGTATACAGAATAACCTGTAAAGCGGTTCCTTTATCTTTCTTTCCTGTCGGAAGCATAAAGATTCCTGCTTTTTCATAATCTTCATATAAAAACCAGCCGATTGCCCAAAAATGAGGGAATTGCCAGAAAAACTGAATTAAAAACAAAGTTCCTGCCTCAATTCCGAATTCACCTGTAGCAGCAACCCATCCTAACATAAATGGTATTGCTCCAGGAAAAGCACCAACAAACACAGATAATGAAGTAACTGTTTTTAATGGTGTATAAATACTTGTGTATAAAAATATTGAGATTGCCGCAAACATTGCTGACTTGGCATTAATGGTATAAAGCAAGCTGATTCCGATAATAGTCAACAAACTTGCTACAAACAAAGCCATTTTTGGAGACATACGTCCAGAAGGAACAGGACGGTTTTTTGTTCTGTCCATTAAAGCGTCTATGTCTTTTTCAATTACCTGATTAAATGCATTTGAAGCACCAACCATACAGTAACCGCCAATTGACAAAACAAGCAAAACACTCCATTTAAAAGGATGTTCAGCATTTACACCTAACAAATATCCAGCTATTGAAGAAAACAAAACACTGATAGCCAAACCAGCCTTTGTAATCTCTTTGAAATCCAGAAATATTGATTTTAGTGAAATTGTATTTTTAGTAGCGTTCAAACCTCTATTGTTTGTATATTTTTTTTGAGTGGTGCAAATGTACAAATTAGATTGTAGAATACAGAACTATAAATTTAGATTTTTTTCAATAAAACCTTTACAAAATAAGGACTTGCAAATCTTTAACACAATTATTTCGAAAAATCTTATAAAAATCCTAGTAATCGAAATACCAATTAAAAATATCTGAACGTAATCCGATACTAAACCAAGTCGTACTTTGCTTAAAAGTTGTAACTGTATCTTGAGTCGGATCAAAGTTTCTGTAAATAAAACTTCCAAACAATTTCAGGTTTGTCATTGGGTTTATCAAATAACCTCCTTGAACGTCAGCAATAAAAACATTTGTTTTATTTCCCTGACCTACTTCTACTCCTTTATCATATGGACGTTTTACATCATAACTTTTATAAATGTCGCCACCATAATTGTACGAGTCTTTAGTTGTATTAAAATCAAGACCTCTTTTTCCAACAGTAAATTTAGCATCGCCAAAAATACGCCCTTTATGATAACGTCCAATTACAACTAATTCATTGAAATTTCCGCCCCATTGATGACCAAGACTTTGATTATTGTGTCCATAATTTGTAATTACGGCACTATGTGAATACACATAAGGACGAACATGATTATACTCGACTTGAAACAAAAGATCTTTTACATTGAATGCATTATAATATTTTCCTCCAATTTGAAAACCAAATTTATTTTTCCAGCTTTTATCGCCCGCCTTTACATCAGAAACTGAAAATTCATCGATTAAAAACTGAGAATATAAATTTATACTGTTATTCCATTTATATTTTCCAGTAATACCCAACATCGCATTTCCACTTCTTGAAGAAGAAGTAAATTCAACTGTACGATAAAAAATAATTGGATTCACAAAATTCACATCAAATCCTCTATTATTGGTATCTGTCCAAACAACAGACTCAAAGAAACCTAAATTCAGTCTGTTTGAAACATTCCAGCTTAAATAGTGATTTGCCATAAACTTTGTAGCGTATGTTTTATCAACTGTAACTTCTGGTCGAACATCTTTCAGCCACATATAAGTATTCGTATATTTAATTTTCCAGAAAGTAGTATTAATTTTAAAATACGGATATGGACTTGCCCCATCACTCTCAATTAATGAACGATAACCGTCACCAATGAAGTTTCTTCCGTAACCTAACTGAAGATCGAAAAATTTATATGGTGTATAGGTAATATTTGCTTCTGCCAAAGGAAAATCGTATGCATCAGTTTTAAAACGTTTTGCAATTCCAACTCCAGGAATAATGGCCGGATTTCCTCCAGACGGTTTCAATGATTCAGCATAATCATTAAAATATCCAGCGAATCGGCCTTGGCTTTCAAAAATTGTTGTAGTAAAATTTATTTGTTTCCCTAAACCTCCTCTAAAATTTAAAGCACGTGTATTAACATAGGTATAAGAAGCATCAAGATCTGAAGCTTTTCCCATCTGTAAATCTACAATCGGATTTAAAGCCAGCCAGTAATCTTCTCCCTGAATCTGTACCAAATTTTCATTCCACCATTTTCTTCCAAGCCATGTTGAAGTCTTTTTTTGAAGTGACTCATTTACAGCTTTCAAATTATAATATTTTGAAACCTCCGCATAGGTATAAGGTTTTGAAGAAGTATGACTATTACTTCCAACTTGATTCATTGCACCATCAAATTGTGCGTAATAACTATGAGAAAATGGAATATTTAAATGGCTTTCGAATTCTGGATTATCGTATTTTTTATAAACAATACTATCCAATTCCGTCATAGGTTTCTCGGTTGGTTTTAAAATCTGTGCAGCTGCCGCGGCTTCTGCTGCCAATTGATCCGCACTTTTTAACGGAATATTTATTGTGATGGTATATTTTGAATAAGTCGGTTTTCCATTATAAGTTGACGGCTTAATTGTTGGAAACTTACCAAAAACACGTTTCGCTTCATTAGACAAATCTTCATTTGCCGTATTTACATAAATCACCTTAAAAACACCAGTCGCATCTACTTCAAAGAGTACCTTAACTTCTCCTTTATAATTATTTTGCTTTAAATTTTCCGGAACTTCAAAATTTTGAAAAACAAAATCCTGAACTTCTTTGTAAAAGCAGTTTTCCAATTTTTTATCGATCAAATTTTCGCAATTCTGAAAAACAGGAAATTGTTCACTTGTAAATCCAGATTTAACTGAGGAAGCATTATTTTCTTGTGCAAAAGCAATTAAAGAAGTTAGCATTAAAATAAAAGTCAGGGCGCTTTTATTCATTACGTAGGTTTTGGTTTTCATTTAATATTGATTTGTGGTATTCTCTCCGCCAGCAATTGCTTTTGCTGCCGAAGTTCCGATTCGCTTAACTCCTAAACGAATCATTTCTATTGCGTCTTCATATGATCGAACACCGCCCGCAGCCTTAACTGACAATGGCGATGCATTTTCTAACATTATAATTATCACTGGAACAGTCGCTCCATTAGGCAAATCATTTTCCGTTTTAAAAAAACCTGTAGATGATTTCACAAATACTGATGCGTAATTTTCCTCTTTAAAATTAGAAATCACAACATTTTTTATCAAAGCCGAAAGCTGGATAATTTCTTTATCAGTCAAAGCTGCTGTTTCAATAATCCATTTTACGGTTTTATTGTGTGCCAATCCAATTTGCGTACCTATTAAAATTTCATTTTTAACTAATGCAATTTCGCCATTTTTGAAAGCTTCATAATTACAGACAAAATCCAAATCATCTGCTCCGTTTTCAATTGCTTCATTTGCTTCTTTAATTTTGGTTCCCAAATCTGATTTGCCTTCCGGAAAATCAATAACAGTACCAACAAGCAAAGACGAATTAGCTTTCAAAATCATTTTTTTAGCCAAGCTGACATGTTCCGGCCGAATCATAATTAACTTAAAACCTTCTGCAATTGCTTCTTCAATTGCATTTTTTACAACAATATTATTTTCTGCTTCCGAAAGCCCAGCTTGTAAAGCAGTTTTAAGATACGTTGAATCAAGATATTGCTTAATGTTCATGATTTTCCTATTACGTCAGATCGGCACAAAAATACATTTTAAATTGAAAAAAAAGCATTATTTATAAGGGTTCATTTTATGATAATAAAAAACCCACCGAAGTGGGTAATTATATTCCTATTATTTTATCAATCAGTTTCCTAAATCCTATAGCAGAAAATACTCCGGCAGTTGCTCCGATCGTATTTGCAAGGACATCAGTTACATCTGGAGTTCTTGTAGTTGTTAAAACACCTTGAAGAATCTCGATTGTAATTCCAAAGAAAACTGAAAATATAAATGAAATCAAATATGCTTTATAATCGTTTGCATGCTGACCTTTCAATTCTTTTTTGAAGAACAAAATCCACGAAATTGTAAATCCGAAATGAAAGCAAAAATGAACGATTTTATCTATACTCGGAAAATCTATTGCCGGTATATTACTTGAATTCGTCAAACAAAAATAAGTAATGATACCTGAACAAATAATCGCCCAAATTAAAAGAAGTTGTTTAGGCACCGATAAGTTGTTTGTAAGCTGCATCAGACAATAACGAATCAATTTCTGAAGCGTCAGCAATTTTTATTTTGATCATCCATCCTGCTCCGTAAGGATCAGAGTTCACAGTTTCTGGAGCACTTTCTAAACTATCATTGAAAGCAATAATTTCACCTGTCAAAGGCAAAAATAAATCTGAAACTGTTTTAACAGCTTCAACTGTTCCAAAAACTTCGTCTTTATCTAATGTCTGATCTAAAGTTTCTACCTCAACATACACAATATCCCCTAACTCTTTTTGTGCAAAATGAGTAATTCCTACAGTCGCAACATCGCCTTCGATGCTAACCCATTCATGATCTTTTGTGTACTTTAAATTTGCTGGTATGCTCATAATAGTATGTTTGAAAATTGATAATTTAATAATTAAGTCACAAATGTAATAATCTTCTAATAAAATCTAGTTTAGAATTCTAAATTTAATTTCCGAAATTATATCTGAGCGTAAATCCTGATCTAATATTTGTAAGCGGGAAAGAAGTCGAAATAACTGCTTTCGAGAATGAATGGTCATAATAAAATATAGCTGTCAGATTTTTACTGAATGCATAATCTGCTGTTAATTTTAATGCCCAAATATTTTGTCCTGCTGCCAACTGGTTATTGTCATAATCTAAATAACGCACCAATGTTTGATTATTTCGATATGAAAAATCAGCTTTTATATTAATATCACTTTTTATAATTCCTGTTGGATTATCCGCTAAACGAGATGAAAAAATAACATCTTTAAATCGATACCCCATTCCTACAACATACTCCACACCTCTTACTTCGGTCAGTAAATTATTATCGAAACTCATAGACAATGCTCTGTCTCGTTTTATTTCAGTCAGCAAACGGAAAGAACTTTTTAACTCAAAATCAACACGAATCAGCGGACTAAACTGTTCAACTAAATTGACATTTGACATTATAGTTTGATTATAGAAATTCGAGTTTATATCTTGCCCGTTTGGATTTTCATAATAATCAAAATTAGACCTAAATTGATTTATGGTATAGGATGCACGGTAATTATGCTGCAATGAAAAACGTCTAAAGTGATCTTTAAAATACTTAAAGCGCATCAACCCATTATATTTAATCGACCAGTTTGGAATAGGAAAACTTCTAAAAATACTAGTCGAAGCGTTCGACGCATCTTTTCCTGTATATGCCGCTAAAAAAGAAGGAAGCAATACCGCCTGATTACTTTTACCATAACCTATCGGATAACCGTCATTTGACTGAATTAACTTTCTCTGACTGTTATTTGGATTTGAAAGATCTTCTATAGGTGCATTAGGATTTTCAGGAGGAAGTGCTCCTGCATCATATCTTGGAATCGTTGTACCCGAACCATAATGATCTTCTGCCAAACGATTTGCGATTACTAAACGATTATTTCTAAAATCATCGAATGCTGCAGATTCATTTTCATTACTTGTTGCAAAAGATGTTTTAATCAGCACCGTTGAGATCGAAAACATTCCATACGTATAAGGCGATAACGGCTTATAAAACAATTGTCCTATTGAATCTCTAACACTATATTGTTCTGATGAATTTTCAGAATAAGCACGATCCATCGCTAAATCAATTTTTAGATCTGGCAATAAATCCATGTTCGCAGTTATTTTTAAAATCTTATTTTCTACCTGTGTGAAATTTTGGTTGAAATTATCATAGTTTGTTAACCATCCATTTTTTGCTGATTCATATCGAACGTCATCCTGACTTCCAAAAATAAAACCTAATGATGGTTTTGCTGTACCAAAGAAACCAACACTTGGCGTATATCCTGGTAAAACTGTTCCGCTATTTTTAGTATAATTAATCTGAATGTTTTTTACACTTGTTAAAACTCCAATTAGACCATCATAAAACGGACTGTTTTTCTCTACTGGTTTTGCAGTATTCACTACTTTCTCTCCAGGTTTTGGAGGTCCGGCCGGTTTAGGTTTTGCAGCTGTTTTTGCACCTGGCGTCAATCCTAAATATTTATATAATAAATTCATGTTTAGGGTTGTCGTAAATGTATTTGAGTTGGCATTCTGAATTGTATTCCCTAAATTATATGTAACTCCGTCATCAGCAGTAAATTCAGACATAGCTGTAGAAGCACGTTGCCAACTGTAATCAGCTGTATAGGAATAACTCGCTTTTACAAAACTCAGAACAGGAATTTTATACAGCGGAATTTCATAATTCAATACTAATTGCTGTAAATGCTGATTTGGTGTACCAATGTCTAAATAATCATCCCAAATATTAAAATCTTCTTTTGGTGTTTTATCTTCATTCAAATAATTCTTCACAATATTATTTGATGCCGCTGTATAATTTAATTTTAATGATTTAGTCAGATTAAAACCAAATCCATATTGGTAATTAAAAGCAAAATTTCTTCTGTAAAGCGGATCAAGTCCTATACCTTCAACCTCAACCTGTCTATATTGTTGACGATTGCTTTGTCTTAAAATATTTGTGTTAAACGTAATATTCGAAGGCAAATAATTAAAATTGAAATCACTCAACATTTTCCAATAATCACTTTTTTTCATGAATTTGGTCTGCTTGAAAGGTACAACTTCTTTTGGCTGAAAAGTATAAGCATAATTTACAGCCGAATTTGATTGTTGATCTCTATAATCTTCAACTTCATAATCATGGCGTGCCACCTCATTATATGATTGTGAAAAAGTGAAATTTTCAACATCATAAACATGCGGTTTTTGTTCTGGAGCCCTATCTTTTCTTACACCTATAAAGTTGATACTTTTACGTTTTGTGTAATCTATAGCACGAGTTCTGATATTATCTTTTTCTGCCTGATCAGTAGTTTCGTTAAGCAACTGATCTAATTTAATATCCTGATTAAAAGGATCATATTCTGGCGTAATAACTTCTTCACCAATTGCATAATTAAAAGGTAAATTGATTCCCCATTTATGTGGTAATAATTTTCCTAAATTCAAATTGGTCACAATATTATATTGCTGAATATCTTCACGATCTCTCTCGTTTGCACCTTGTTCCAGCGATCCAAATCCAATCGTACTTTTTCTTCCAGTTGCAGAAATGGTTGCAAAATCAGCCATATTGGTATCAACATTTAACAATGCTGCCATACCGCCTTTATTATCCAAATCTGACATACGAAGCTCATTGAACCAAACCTCTCCTTTTATATCTTTATGATCGGCCCTGCTCTTAACTCCGACCATTAAATTTCGAACCAAACCAAAGTTCGGATTTCCTTTAATACCTAATCTTAATTTGCTGTCACCATCACCTCCGTCTGGAATTAAATCCGGATCATCATCAGGATAATAAACCCCATTAATATCTCTTTTAGGAGAATTAATATCCAATGGCATTGCCTTAATTTTCATTCTGGTCAATAAATCTAACGCCAAATCGATATTATTCTCTTCCATCCAAACCAAATCCGGGCTTATCGTACAAGACCCTCCTGTTTGTGTAACTTTTAACGGAATTTCAACTTGATAATAGTTTTGAGTAAAGTCATTACCAAAACGAATAAAACCAACCATTTCATCGTCTCTTAAAGTAGCTTCATTAGGAAGAGATTCAGCGTGCAAGAACATTTTCATTTTTTTGTATTGACGCATATCAACACTTACATTCTTGAAAGCAGCTCTAGAATCCAAATATTGTAATCCTGCCCCTCCAATTCGAACTGCCAAAGCCTGCTCATTTTGATTGATTATCGTATTGTTGTTATACAATTGTTCTCGCTGAACACCTGGCGGAATAACATAATTTACTGGACATTTTGTTCCGTTTTCCTGAATATTAACTGCGGCAACATCAAACTGAACTCCGTCATCATCTGGATTTGGATCATTTGCATCAAGTGTACCAGTATATTTTCTCCATTCACCTCTAACTAAATCCAAAGCTCCAAAACGTACTGTCATTTGATCATTAAAACCAGTCATAAACATACGCATGAAACGAATCGATCTAAAATCAGAAATGTTTCCGATTGTATTTTCTGGTTTTGATACCGGAATCTTAAACTGAATCCATCTTGCATTTGTAGTTCCTCCGTTTGGCAATTCGACATTACTTACTTCGCGGATATCCGTAATATAATTTGACCCAACCTGCATTCCTGGTTTCAAATCAATACTGTATTCATAATAAGCATTAATCGTACTCATGGTGTTGTCACGATTAATGTCCTCTACATCTGGCAATGTTGTTGACCCACGATTAGGATCATTAATACTAACTGCAGAGTTGCCTTCTGTACCATTATATTTTTTGTAACGATTGATAACTCCTCCGTCTGTATTCAGATAATAAGTGTAGTTATCAGCTGCGGGATCTTGTTCCCCTGCATAATTATTATAAATCGCGGCTTCTTTAGCATCTGGCAAACCATCTAAACCAACGTCTTGATTTTTACGATTATCTGGGTTAGTATCAAATGCATAAATCAACGATTGAGAAGCTGGAACATCACCCCAAATAGGTTGCGGATTTACCATTACCTGATCCGGACCTAAACCATTTTCATATTGTTTTCTTCCGTCTTTTAAAACATCTTCAGAAACTTCACCTAAGTTGAAATAGATTTTACCTGTATTGTTTGCCGGAGCTTCACCGTTTCCAACATAAGGATCCAATACCCAAAACTGAATATATTCAACATTTCCTTGTTCAAAATTAGTTGAATTCAGCGCACGCATAATTCCTCCAAAATTAGACGAAGCTGCACTTGAACTAAAATTTGGGTTATTATTATAAGGTCCTCTGTCAGACGGAAAATAAGTTAAATCAAGTGTATTAACCACCTGAATCTGACCTTGGGCAATATCTGTATTTGGATATAACTCTTTACTATAAATTCTTCTTGTAGAATTTAATGACAAATCATCATTTGAAATACCAGATGGTTTTGAGGAGTAAAAAATTGGATCGATTGTATACCAAGCCAATTTTGCTCGTTTAAATCCGTAATCAAGCGTATTTGAATTAGCGTTAAACGTATTATCATTAATCGAATTTACAAATGGAGTTGACGCTAAACTCCACGCATAGGCAGATCTCATATCAATTGTTGACTGAGAACCTTCAAAATCATCAATATAAATTGTTGCTTCGCCTTCAAAATCACTTGCTTTTGGAGCATCTGGTTTTAAAAAGGCAACTTCACCTCGTATCGAAAGATTTGACGGAACATCAGTATCCATATTTGGAAGCTTATTCACTAATCTGGTAAGGAATGGAACTTCTGTTGCATAATTACCATTGAATCCAAAAATTGTATTGTTTACTGATTCCTGACCGTAACTTGATTTTTGAGTAAACGGTTTTTCCGTCATTTTTAAATATGTACCGCCGACAACAAATTTGTCTGAAATTTTATGTTCAACATTGAATCCAATAAATCTTCGGGTTTGCTGTCCAAAAATAGAATTATTCTCTAATGAAACTTCAATTGGTGTATTTGAAGCCTGAAGCGATGGATCTAAAATCTGAACTCGTCCTAACTGATAATCAACACTATAATCAATACCTTCAACAAGTCTTCGCCCCGCTGCCATTACAACAACAGAACCTTGAGGCACGTTAAAGGCTCCAATTGGGATTCCGTTACTTCCTGAAGATTTATATTTTCCTCTAAGCAAAAATTTATTCTTGTCACTATCCTGCAATGCACCAGATTGCGTATTGCGATACATGCTTCTAAAAACGTATTTCTGCTGGTTTGCATTATATGTACTTGGATCATTGTAATTCTCACCTGTATTACTTTGCAGTTTACTAAATATCAATTCTCCAAAAGGCTCTTTTGTTGTAAAAATAATTCGCCCATTTTGAACATCAACAGTAATACCTGGTAAATAATCAAAGAAACCATCTCCTCCTGTTTGTGGATCATTGTTATAATTCAGCTTGTCCAAATTAAAAACATTCAACAAAGGAGTCTGATCTACTTTATTATCAGGTGCCGGATTTGGCGGAAAAGTAGATCCCGTTACTGGAGTAATATAGTTAATCGGAGAAGGATCAGTATACAAGATATTCATTCTAAAATCATCTTGTTTGATTTGATATGCCTGTGGAATTTGATAAACGTTTTTCATCATCAGATTCCAAACTGGATTCTGCACATTTGTCAAATTGCTTTTAAGCATCTTCAAAATCAAACTTTGCGTAATAATCGCCTGATTAGAATTATTATTTCCAGTGACAACTGTAGCATCAACACCGTCACTTCCAAATTCTCCAACTTGATAAACCTTACCTCCTTCTGTATATTCATAAGCTACAGCCAGAATCTCATCATTTGCCAAACGTTGCTGCAATGATATATATCCTAACTGCGGATTGAAAGTAAATTCGTTTGCTGTTAATTTGCGGGCATTCTCTAATATTGAGTAATCAGTTCCTTCGCTTACATTTGTATTATTGAATCCAGATTTTGCCGTAACGATTTCTCTAATATTCGAATTTAAAAATGATCCCGCTTGACCAATTGCTGCAGGATCGTAGGCATTATTCTCATTATCAGCAGGTGAATCAACAGGCTTATTAAAAAATCCTGCAGTTGAACTGATAACAACAACTTCGTTATCAGGAACATCGCTAAGAGGTCCTTCACCTAAATCCTGAAGCGCAATAACATTACGAAGGTTATTACTTGTTGTGCTTACCCTATTTTGCTTATTGGTTACCCAAACCTCTATTCTTGTGACCTGAACACGGCTATTAATAACAGGATAACTTTTTAACGAAGCATCATACCTGTCTCTAAAGAACTGAGATAAGAAAAAGTGACGGTCATTATCATAATCTAATGCATACAAATCAAAATTTTGCACTGTACCACCTCCTTCGGCTACAACACTCTTTGTTTGTGATTTTTGCTCGGAGAAAACACCCGTTACCGTTGTTTTTCCAAACTGTAATTGTGTTTTTACACCAAATAAACTCTGTGCACCACGAATTAAAGTACTGTTTAAAGGCATGCTGACATTACCTACTTCGACTTTCTGAATAATATCATCTTCAGAAGGGGTGTAAGCCAATTTAAATAAGTTTTGAAAAGCAAATGTGGACTGAGTATCATAATTAGCATTTACTTCTAATCGTGTTCCTACTTTTCCCATCAAACTCATACTGATTCTTTGATCAAAATCAAATGTGAGGCTGGATCTGTTTCGGGGTGAAAATGATGGATTGTCTTGCTTTGTATATCGTATTCCCAAGTCCATTTCAACAGAACCTGTGGGTTTTACGTCAATTGTATTGCTTCCGAAAATACTTTCGAAAAAGCTTGAGTTAACATAATATCTTGGTAACAAATTCTTTTTTGCAGCCTCACTTCCTGCTTTTTTTCCATCTATAGCATCAGCTTTTTTTCTGAAATAATCTCGACGAGACTCTTTCAGAACTAAATCTTCATATTCTTTGGGAGTTAAAATAATAGGATAGTTTACTGGAAAACCATCAACTGAATTAGTATAAATATATCGATCTGATATTGGATCATATTTATAGGCCGAAAGTATGCTTGGAGGATCTTTCAACTCTAACTTTCCTTTGGAAAACTGAGTTTTAGTTGTATCTTGAACTGCCGGATTTACTTGCGATTGCAAAACATTACCGCAAAATAAAACCAGTAAAAAAATACAAATTTTACGCATACAATTGGTTTATGTTAGTTGAGTTACAAGCTTTTTAATGCTCTTTTTATGATGGTTTCTGCGGTAGCTTCCGGATCTTCTTTTACGATCTTTTCGACTACTTTTTCAGAAGCTTTTCGAACAAATCCTAAAACTTCCAAAGCAGATAACGCTTCATCTCTGTTTGTATTGTTTTGAACTACTGAAACTTCATCCAAATCATACAATTTTAACACTTTTTCTTTTAAATCAAGTATAACTCTTTGAGCTGTTTTGCTTCCAATTCCCTTAATTGACTGGATAACTGCTACGTCTCCAGATGCAATCGCATTAATAATTTGTTTTGGCTCAATCGAAGACAACATTGTTCTTGCAATATTAGCTCCAATACCAGAAACAGATAATAACATTCTGAATATTTCGCGTTCTGACTTTTCAACAAAACCAAATAAAGTATGCGCATCTTCTTTAATTTGAAGATGCGTATACAATTTTATAAAATCAGCATTAGGAATTAACGAAAAGGTATGCAAAGAGATATTTACATGGTATCCCACTCCACCACAATCAATTACAACTTCTGTGGGATTCTTTTCAACTAATTTCCCTTGCAAATGTGCTATCATAAATATAATTTATAGTACCAAATATACATAAAAATAAGATTTTTCTCTTTTCTATATTGGACTATTGTGCTAATTTATTTTTTTTAATTTCTTTTTCCTGAGCATCGATAACTGCAATTGCAGCCATGTTGACCATTTCTTCAACGCTTGCTCCTAACTGGAAAATATGTACAGGTTTGTTAAGTCCCATCATAATTGGGCCAATTGAACCTGCTTTATTCAATTCTTTCAATAGCTTATAAGTGATGTTTGCCGACTCTAAGTTAGGGAAAACCAATGTATTTACTTTTTTTCCTGCTAATTTAGAGAATGGGAATTTTTCTTTAAGCATTTCTGAATTTAAAGCGAAATCTGCCTGAATTTCTCCATCTACAATCAATTCAGGATGATTTTTATGCAGATAAGCAACCGCTTCTCTCACTTTTGATGCATTTTGATGTGTTGATGAACCAAAGTTTGAATAAGAAACCATTGCAATAACTGGCTCAATACCAAACATTTTTGCAGTTTTTGCAGTCATCAACGCAATATTAACTAAATCTTGAGCAGATGGATTAATATTAATTGCAGTATCAGACAAAAACATTGGGCCACGTGCTGTAAGCATCATATTTGCAGTTGCAACAAGTGAAGCTCCCGGTGCTTTTTCAATTAATTGAAGCATTGGTTTTACAACACTTGGATAACTTCTTGAATGACCAGTTACAACCGCATCAGCTTCGCCTTCATTTACCATCATGGCTGCAAAATAGTTTCTTTCGCGCATGAATTTCTGAGCATCAAGCAACGAAACGCCTCTGCGCTCTCTTGTTTCCCAGTATGAATTTGCAAATCTGTTACGTCTTTCTTCTTCTTCGTTTGTTTTAGGATCGATGATTTCAAGATCAGCATCAAAACCTAATTCAGCTTTCAATTCTAATATAATTTCTCTGTTTCCTAATAAAATTGGGAAACCGATTCCGTCTTCATAAACAATCTGAGCTGCTTTTAAAACATTTAAGTGATCCGCTTCAGCAAAAACAATTCGTTTTGGATTTAATTTAGCGCGATTAGTAATTAAGCGCACCATTTTGTTGTCATTACCCATACGTTCGCGAAGCACATCTTCATAAGCTGCCCAGTCTGTAATAGGATGTTTTGCCACTCCAGATTCCATCGCTGCTCTTGCAACTGCAGGAGCTACAACTGTAATCAAACGAGGGTCAAAAGGTTTAGGAATGATATATTCTTGACCAAAACCTAATTTTGTAGCGCCGTAAGCAACATTAACCTGTTCAGGAACTGGCTCTTTTGCCAAAATAGCTAAAGCTTTTACAGCCGCCATTTTCATCGCTTCGTTAATTTTCGTAGCTCTTACGTCAAGTGCTCCTCTAAAAATGTATGGAAAACCAAGAACGTTATTAACCTGATTAGGAAAATCAGAACGTCCTGTAGCCATAATAACATCTTTACGAGTTTCTACAGCCAGATTATAATCGATTTCCGGATTTGGATTTGCCATTGCAAAAACAATTGGATTTTCAGCCATTGTCAATAACATTTCTGGCGACATAATATTTCCAGAAGAAAGTCCGATAAAAACATCAGCACCTTTTACAGCTTCTGCTAATTCAATTTTAGCGCCGTCAAAAGCATATTTCAATTGTAAATCAGATAGTGAAGGATTGTCTTTTGTTAAAAGTCCTTTACTATTATACATCAAAACGTTTTCAACTTTTACACCTAATAATACGTATAAATCTGTACAAGCAATTGCAGCCGAACCTGCTCCTGAAACTACAACTTTAACGTCTTCGGCTTTTTTCCCAGCCAATTCTAATGCATTGATTAAAGCTGCTGCAGAAATAATTGCAGTTCCGTGCTGGTCATCGTGCATTACCGGAATATCTAATTCTTCAATTAGTCTTCTTTCAATTTCAAAAGATTCCGGTGCTTTAATATCTTCAAGATTGATACCTCCAAAAGTTGGAGCGATATTTTTTACAGTCTGGATAAACTCTTCTACATTTTTTGTATCAACTTCGATATCAAAAACATCAATATCAGAGAATATTTTAAATAATAAACCTTTTCCTTCCATTACAGGTTTTGATGCTTCAGGACCAATATCCCCAAGTCCTAAAACTGCTGTACCATTTGAAATTACAGCTACTAAATTTCCTTTTGCTGTGTATTTATAAACGTCTTCAACGTTTGCTGCAATATCTAAACATGGCTCTGCAACACCTGGCGAATAAGCCAGCGATAAGTCTCTCTGGGTTGCGTATTTTTTTGTTGGAACTACCTGAATTTTTCCTGGAGTCGGCTCTGAGTGATACAGCAGCGCTTCTCTTCTTTTACTCTCTTTGTTCATTATTTTTAGCTTTTATTCTAGCTTACAAAGATATAAGTCTTAGTTTAAAATGGGGCGTTTTTAGTGCTTTCTTTTGTTAAAATAACAATTTACGGCATCAAAAAAAAATAGTCCTTCAAAATCAGGACTATTTTTACAAGTATATATTTTGGCTTTTTTTTATTGCGAAATATAAGAATTCAAGTGATTTATGGTATCTTTTTGAATTTCGATAATTGCTTTTACAACATCGCTGATTGAGATAATTCCAACTACAGTTCCATCTTCTAAAACTGGCAAATGTCTGAATCTTTTTGTGCTCATCAGCTCCATGCAATCTTCAATATTATTTGAAAGATTTACTGTAATAACATTGCTTTCCATAATTTCATGAACAAAAGTCTCTTTTGACGATTTATCCTTCAAAACAATTTTTCGAGCATAATCCCTTTCAGATAATATTCCTTTTAGGTCAGTTCCATCAATTACAAGAATTGCCCCTATGTTTTTTTCGCCCATTACTTTCAATGCTTCATAAACTGTTGTAGTTGAAAGTACGGAATAAACATTTCTTCCTTTTGCGTTTAGTATTTGATTTACAGTCATA
>Ga0123388_1041884_pt1 | contig 21204 bp, 20 predicted proteins | sample T0HHNO3metaT_FD_89916 | JGI IMG/M metagenome (GOLD analysis project Ga0123388, IMG submission 89916) | Methane-oxidizing artificial microbial communities from Washington, USA to study methane cycling - T0-HHNO3 metaT (Metagenome... | ecosystem: Engineered > Modeled > Simulated communities...
AGCTGGCGGCGGCGCTGCGTTCAATATTCAGGTTTTGCGCTAAACCGAATGCGCTCATGCCGTAGATTAGGCCGAAGTTGATTACTTTTGCGTAGCGGCGTTGTTCGTTATCTACTGCCGCACGCTCTACGCCAAAAATTTCTGCGGCGGTGGCGCGGTGGATATCTTCATTATTGGCGAATGCTTGCAGCATGCCTTCATCTTGTGAAAGATGCGCCATGATGCGCAACTCAATTTGTGAGTAGTCGGCCGAAACAATATGGCTGCCTAGCGGCGCAATAAACGCTTCACGGATTCTTCTACCTTCTGCGGTACGCACTGGAATGTTTTGCAGATTAGGGTCTGAGCTGGCAAGGCGGCCAGTAATCGCCACCGCTTGGTTATAGCTGGTATGCACACGCCCGGTCTGTGCGTTAATCATTTTGGGCAATTTGTCGGTGTAAGTCGATTTCAGTTTTGCCAAACCGCGGTATTCCAACAAAACTTTAGGTAGCGGATGATCAAGCGCTAATTCCTGCAATACATCTTCATCAGTAGATGGCGCGCCAGAAGGCGTTTTTTTAGTTGGCTTAATGCCCAGTTTGCCGAATAAAATCTCTTGTAATTGTTTAGGCGATGCCAAGTTAAAAGGTTGGCCTGCTAGTTCGTAGGCTTGGCTTTCCAACGCGATTAATTTCAAGCCGATTTCGTTGCTTTGCTTATTCAGCATGTTGTTGTCAATCAACACGCCATTGCGCTCAATGGTGAATAAAATGTTGGAAACGGGCAATTCAATCTGGCTGTAAATGTAGTCTAGCTTGCTATCTGCAGCAATGAGCGGATACATCGCCTCATGCAATTGCAGCGTGATATCGGCATCTTCAGCCGCGTATTCGCTGGCGGTTTCTACAGTCACTTGGTTAAAACTAACTTGTTTTGCGCCTTTGCCCGCCACATCATTAAACGTAATCGTTTTAACATCTAAATGACGTCGCGCAAGGTCGTCCATGCCATGCGATTTGTGCGATTCAAACACATATGACTCCAGCAAAGTATCATGTTGAATGCCATTTAATTGGATGCCGTGATTGGCTAAAACATGCTGGTCATATTTTAAGTTTTGCCCGACTTTTTTTATTTTTTCATCTTCTAAAATAGGCTTAACTTTGGCCAAAGTTTCAGCAAAACTTAACTGTTCTGGCGCATCGAAATAATCATGTTTTAAAGGTAAGTAAGCGCCACCTCCTGCTTCAATACTAAACGACATGCCAACAATCTTCGCAGTCATTGGTTCTAGCGAGGTGGTTTCTGTATCAAAACAAAATAAGGCTGATTGCTTGATTTTATCTAACCAATTATCTAATTGCGCATTGGTTAATATGGTTTCATATTGGCGATTGGTGTTGGTTTTATAATTAACTAAACTCTCAACGATCGGTACGAAATCTTGCTTTTCTTTTAAATTTTCAGCAGATGTAATGCTGGCAAATAAGTCGCCAGATTGTGAAGGGGTTGCCAATTTTTTGTCTTGGTTTGCCTGACTTGTACTGGGCAAGCCCAGCTCTCGCTGCCAAGTTTTAAACTCAAAACGGTCATAAATCTCAGAAAGTTTGGCAGTATCTTGTGTTTGTAATTGCAAAGGCTCAAAACTTTGCGGCATGCCTGCAAAATCGCCTAAGTCACATTTAATGGTAATCAGCTCACGGCCTGTCGGCAGCCAATTTAAGGCTTTGCGTAGATTTTCGCCAACCACTCCAGTAAATTTATCCGCATTGGCGATAATGTTATCTAGCGTGCCATATTGTTGTAACCATTTAACTGCGGTTTTAGGGCCAACTTTTTCTACGCCGGGTACGTTATCCACCGTATCGCCGATTAAAGTCAGGTAGTCAACAATCAATTCTGGTTTAATGCCAAATTTAGCTTCAACGCCTACGATATCCAATACCTCATCACCTTTTCTAAAGGCATTTGGCATGGTGTTAATCACGGTGACATGCTCATTGACCAATTGCGACATGTCTTTGTCGCCTGTAGAAATAAGCACGCGCACGCCTTGCTTTTCGGCCTGTTCGGCTAAGCAGCCGATAACGTCATCTGCTTCTACACCATCCACCACTAAAAGCGGCCAACCCATCGCTTTAATCGCTTCAAGCAGCGGCTCTACTTGGCTGCGTAAATCATCCGGCATGCTTGGGCGATTGGCTTTGTATTCGGGGTAGATATCATCGCGAAAGGTTTTGCCTTTTGCGTCAAAGATACACGCGCTATAATCAGCAGGGTAATCTTTGTGCAATTTGCGTAACATGCTGAGTACGCCGCGAATGGCGCCAGTGGGTTCATTTTTACTATTGCGCAAATCTGGCAAGGCATGAAAGGCGCGATAAAGGTAAGAAGAGCCATCTACAAGTAAGAGCGTTTTCATAATGTATAAATGCTATATTTAAATAATTAACGAATATTAATGAGTTAACTAAATGATTAAAAAATTACCAAAAACGAATGATTCAGAATTGCTGAATGGCGCGAGCGGAGAAACTGAATCGTGGCATGCGTTTGAGATTATGGCAGAATTTGTCGCTGCCACCGAAAAGTTAAAAGAAATCACGCCAGCGGTTTCTATTTTTGGTAGCGCGCGTACAAAGCCAGATCATCCTTATTACAAGTTAACGCAAGAAATCGCGCGTGCATTATCAGATGCGGGTTTTAGTGTGATTTCTGGCGGCGGGCCAGGCATTATGGAAGCGGCGAATAAAGGTGCATTTGCAGGTGTTGGGCCAAGTATAGGGCTAAATATTGAGCTACCGTTTGAACAAAGTGGCAATGGTTTTCAGGATATTGATATTCGCTTTAAATACTTCTTTATGCGTAAAGTGATGTTTGTTAAATATGCGGGTGCCTATGTGGTGATGCCAGGCGGGTTTGGCACGTTGGATGAGTTAATGGAAGCGATTACACTGGTGCAAACGGGTAAATCGCGCAAAATTCCGATTATTTTAGTGTGTAAAGATTTTTGGGCAGGTTTACTGGATTGGCTTAAAAATACCTTAGTGCATGAGGGGATGGCGTCTGCGCAGGATTTAGAGTTGATTCAATTGATTGATGACCCTAAAGAAATTGTCGATGCAATCTTTAAACATTATGAATTAACAGGTTTTGAGCTGACGCCTGCCGAACGTAGGATGCAACTGTACTTATAAACGAACTTACAAGTGTGATTTATCGTCTTGTTTATTTGTTGTCGATTAAGTTTTTATACAGCCTTTTTGATAGAATGTACCAATATAATTTCTTGGTGAGTTTGTGATGCAAATATTAAAAATAGTCACAGTTTTAGTAGCCCTTTTACCTACATTAATGCTCACAAATGTGAGCATGGCAGCACAGCCGGATAATCTTGAACCATTAGAACAAGTGCAACCACCACCTAAAGTAGTGGATGGCGAAGCGCTAGACGATCCTGCGATTGAGCCGCAAATCACTATTCGCAAAAAAGGGGCTGATACGATTGAGGAATATCGTATTGGTGGCGAAATGTATATGATGAAAGTGACGCCTGCGCATGGCGTACCGTATTATCTACACAAAGAAGATTCCAGCGGAAACTGGATTAATGATGGCCCAAATAAACCATTAAGTGTGCCGAAATGGATTTTATTTAGGTTCTAAGAAATTTCAGTTCATAAGAGGGCATTGCCCTCTTAATTTTTTGAATCGCATTCATTCAATGATATGTTTCTAATCCACTTGTCAGTTTAATTAATATGTCGGTTTTTACCACTTTAACGCTTGAAGAAGTACGCATTTGGTTACGCGATTTTGCCATTGGCGAACTCGTTGAATTAAAAGGCATTGCAGCAGGTATCACGAATACCAATTATTTTGTGATGACGGCGAATGCGCGTTATGTGCTGACGATTTTTGAGAAAAATGATCTAGACGAACTGCCGTATTTTGTCGATTTAATGGCGTATCTGGCCAAGCATGATGTGCCTTGCCCAGCGCCGATTTTAGATAAAAATGGCGTTGCTTTGCACACGTTAAAAGGCAAACCAGCGTTGATGGTCAGTTGCTTGAAAGGGCGCGATGTTGAAGCACCTAATCTAGCGCAATGCATTGCAGTTGCACAAACACTTGCGCATATGCATGTGGCTGGGGCGGGTTTTCAGTCCACATCGCATAATCAACGTGGCGCAAATTGGCGTAATCAAACCGCACAGCAAGTGCTGCCAAAATTGGCAGATGATGAAGCAGAGTTGCTTAAAAATGAATTGGCTTTTCAGACAGGTTTAGATTTAAACGATTGCCCACATGGTGTGATTCACGGGGATTTATTCCGCGATAATGTGCTGTTTGATGGCGACAAATTGGGTGGCTTTATTGATTTTTATTATGCCTGCCATGATGTGATTGCTTATGATGTGGCGATTGCAGTGAACGAATGGTGCATCAATGCAGATGGGCGTTTTGATGCCGAAAAGCTAGAAAATTTCTTAGCGGCTTATCAACAAGTGCGACCGTTTACAGCGACTGAATTGCACTATTGGCCAGCATTATTACGCCGCGCGGCATTGCGTTTTTGGTTGTCACGATTGTATGATTTCCATTATCCAGCGGCTGGTGAGTTAACACATGCAAAAGACCCAAATCACTTTAAAGATATATTAAAAAATCGCATTGAAATGGCATCAGAACTAGACGGGGCACTACAACTTATTAAAAAGTTAAAGAAAGTTTAAACAATGGCAATTTTGGAATCACGCACTAAAACGGGCATTAGTTGGGTAAAAGAAGCGGTGGCTTTATTTAAAACCAATCCAAGCAAATGGATGTTGCTTGGGCTGAGTTATGTCGCGGTTTTTATGATGGTTCCATCTATTCCAGGTTTACAGTTATTTAGCTTTGTAGTGATATTAATGTGGCCAGTTTTTTTGGTGTTTGCGATTAGCCTATATCGCAATGCGGATACTCAACAACCGCAAAGCTTAAATGCAGTATTTAATACGATTCAACCGAAAATCAAGTCATTAATCGGCTTAGGCGCATTTTGTCTTTTATACGGTGTTCTGGTCGGATTGTTGTTGAATAGCGATATTCAAGGCGTGCTTAAATTATCCCAAGTAGAAGGCGTGATGACCGAATCGCAAGCCGCATCGGTGATGCAAAAAACGCTGCCTTTAATACTGAAAATATTATTACTATCTGCGCCGCTGTTAATGGCGACATGGTTTTCACCGATGCTAATCGCTTTTAATAATTACGGTGTGATTAAAGCCATTAAATCTAGTATCGCTGGATCAATTCAATACATGGTCGCTTTGGGTGCCGCGTGGTTATTGCTGACTGCGGGCATTGTGTTGCTGATGATTCCAGCAGGTATGTTGGTTGCAATAGTTAGTTTAGTGCAGGCTAGTTTTGGCGAGTTGTTAGCTTCATTATTGGTTTTTGGCGTGTTGTTATTAGCCACTACATTAATGCTAGCGTTCCAATATGTCAGTTATCGCGATGTGTTTCGCGCCGCCCCAGTTGATAAAACTTAAGACTTAACACTTAAAAACGACTAGTTTTTATAGCTATATTTATAATTGCTAGTTTATTAACTGTTAAGTTTTTTCTAGATTTTCTCTAATTTGGCATATTCCATCGCCAACATTTTCAAGCCTTCGCGACCGAAATTGATTTTAATCACCAAACTCGCCGCATTGCCTTCATAGCTCACCACCACGCCTTCGCCAAATTTGTTATGGCGTACGCCTTGACCAATTTTATAAGGATAAACATTGGCGTTTTGTGCGGAAACTTGCAGCGGTTTTTGATTGTAACTTTCACCGTAACTACTGCCTGATCTTGCGATTGGTTTACTGTTCAGCCGTTTTAATAATGCTTCCGGTATTTCATCTAAAAAGCGCGATGGAATGCCATAGCGCACTTGTCCGTGCAACATGCGGCTTTGCGCGTGGCTTAAATATAAACGTTGGCGCGCGCGTGTGACGGCGACGTACATCAAGCGGCGTTCTTCTTCTAAGCCATTGTTTTCACTTAAACTTTGTTCATGCGGGCAAAGACCTTCTTCTAATCCGCTAATAAAAACGGCTTTAAACTCTAAACCTTTAGAGGCATGCACCGTCATTAATTGCAGCGCATCATAACCAATCGTCGCTTGGTGATCGCCAGCCTCTAAACTCGCATGAGTTAAAAACTGCGTCATTAAATCTTGCTCGGTGTCGCCGTCTACATTGTTATGGTTGCCAAATGCCTGATTGGTGAACGAAACTGCAGCAGTGACCAATTCTTCCAAGTTTTCAATACGGTCTTCACCATCTTTGTCGTTTTGATAATGTGTTTTTAAGCCAGAAAGCGTGGTGGCAAGTTCTGCGATTTCTGCCAATGTGATGCCGTAAGCTTGGTCTGTCATTTCGCGGATTAACGCGACAAAGCCTTCAATTCCCTTACCGCCAGCGCGACCATTTCCCACTTTATTAACGGCGGCTTGCCATAAACTGCACTCATTTTGACGTGCGCCTTCTTGCAATTGCTCAAGGCTGCGCGCACCGATACCGCGCGCGGGGAAGTTAATCACACGCAACAGTGCAGTGTCATCATTGGCGTTCGCCATCAAGCGCATATACGCCAGCGCATGTTTTACTTCGGCACGTTCAAAAAAGCGCAAGCCGCCATAAACGCGATAGGGCAAGTTGGCGGAAAATAACGCATGTTCTAACACGCGCGATTGCGCATTACTGCGATATAGCAACGCCATATCAGCCAGCGGCGTACCTTCGCTTTGTAACATTTTCACTTCATCGACAATAAACTGCGCTTCATCATTATCGTTGTAAGCTTCATAGATTCTGACTGGTTCGCCAGCGCCTGCACTTGTCCATAAGTTTTTGCCAAGGCGGTTTTTGTTGTGTGAAATAATCGCATTCGCTGCATCCAAAATATTGCTGTGGCTGCGATAGTTTTCTTCTAACTTAACGATATTTTGCACGTTAAAATCGGTTTCAAAATCGCGCATATTACCCACGCGCGCACCGCGAAAGCCATAAATAGATTGGTCATCATCACCGACGGCAAATAAACAATTTTCTTTGCCAGCTAATAACTTAAGCCATTGATATTGCAGTTTATTGGTATCTTGGAACTCATCGACCAGAATGTATTGAAAGCGGCTTTGATAATGATTGCGAATGCGCTCATCGCGACTTAACAACTCGTAACAACGCAATAATAATTCCGCAAAATCTGCCACACCTTCGCGATTACATTGCTTGTCATATTCTTCATAGATCTCACGCATTTTTTGGCTGTGGCCATCGTACGCATCTACTTTATTCGCGCGCAAACCTTCTTCTTTACAGCTATTGATATAACCTTGCACTTGCTTTGGCGCATATTTTTCATCGTCAATTTGCATTAACTTCATCAAGCGTTTAATGCTGGATAATTGGTCTGCAGTATCTAAAATCTGAAAGGTAGAAGGTAAACCAGCTTCGCGATGATGTGCGCGCAACAAGCGATTGCATAAACCATGAAAAGTGCCAGCCCACATGCCGCGCGTGTTAATCGGCAACATGGCGGTCAAGCGCGTCAGCATCTCTTTGGCGGCTTTATTGGTAAAAGTCACCGCCATCAAACCCATCGGCGAAATCTGCCCCGTTTGAATCAACCAAGCGATGCGAGTAGTTAAAACGCGCGTTTTTCCGCTACCCGCACCAGCTAATATTAGCGCGGATTGATGCGGTAAAGTAACGGCTTCAAGCTGTTTATTGTTAAGGCCAGTGAGAAGTGATTCTTGATTTTGCATGCCGATATTATCGCATGTGAGGCAAATAAAGAGGCAATGAAAAAAAGTTAAAAAAATTGAAAGATTAGTGAACTAACCTGAATTGAAGGCCTCTGAACCTACATGAAAGCTAAGTTGACGCTTAGTTTTCTTTCCGCTTCTTTCCTCCCTGAGCGGAAGCCTTAGACTATGAGGCCTTTTAACCCCGATTTATTCCCCTTAATCGGGGTTTTTTTTGTCTTGCGTTAGTTTGTAACTAACTTTTGCAAAGTGTAAACAAGTTGTAAATGGCAGGCAAGCGCTTTATTGGAATTGCAATTTATTGACCTATTTTAATGGTTAAGTTTAGGCATTTATCACGAATTTTTGATGTAATTTGGCTGAAAAGCCCAAAGTTAACCCATTAAATAAGCTAAAAAAGATTAAAGCTGCCAATTAATCGGCGTTTGACCTTGCTGAATTAAATGCTGATTAATCGTAGAAAATTGGTGATTACCAAAAAATCCGCGATGTGATGACAAAGGTGATGGATGTACAGACTTAAGCACTAAATGCTTTTTCTCATCGATGAACGCACCTTTTTTCTGCGCATAACTGCCCCATAAAACAAACACCAAACCTTCACGATGCGCGTTTAATGCGGTAATTGCTGCATCGGTAAACGCTTCCCAACCTTTACCTTGATGTGAGCCCGCGTTGCTTTGTTCTACTGTTAACGTTGCATTCAACAGCAAAACACCTTGATCTGCCCAAGGTGTTAAATCACCATTTCGGCTCATGCTGATATTTAAATCAGACGAAATTTCTTTAAAGATATTCACTAAAGAAGGCGGCGGCGCAACGCCATGCGGAACAGAAAAACTCAAACCATGCGCCTGTGGAATCCCTTTATCTAAACCGTGATAAGGATCTTGACCCATAATCACCACTCGCACTTGTTCAAATGGCGTGTGATTAAACGCATTAAAAATCAACGGACTAGGTGGAAAAATGACTTTACCAGCCACTTTTTCTTCTTTCAGAAAATGCCGCAAAGCCTGCATATAGGGTTTTTCGAGTTCATCACCAATGACTGTCAGCCATGATGGGTGAAGTTGACCAGGTTTTTGTTCTGTCATAAAAGCTTTAAAGAGTACATCTGCGGGTCGTGATTGATGGATGAGTGGTGTTCAAGCTTACGCATTTGGAACCCTAAATTGCATTGTAACCACTTTAATAACTAACCAAAAAGATAATGGTAATGCAACGAACATTAAAAGCTGACACCAAAACAAACCAAAACCAAGAAATGGGAGAATATTAACTGAGCCCACAAAACAAGGCTGAAGATTTTTTAGATTACCTTGACAACCAAAGTAATCGTAAGCCCATGTTGCAGACTGCCACCCACCAAATATTACAATGGCAGGAAGTAGTGCAACTAAATATTTTCGTAGCCAAAACATATTAGACCTAACGCAAAATGGCCATCCTAATTGACGAACTGTCTTGCGTCAAATAGCTAGTTACAATAAAAAACCTCGCCGATGCGAGGTTTTAATACTACGGAGTAACAATGTCGAGCTTCGTAATTGCATCAACCCGCCTTGGGGCGGAAAGTTGATGCAACATTAACAAGCCTACATCATGCCGCCCATGCCACCCATACCGCCCATATCACCATGTCCGCCTGCTGGAACATCTTCTTTAGGCAATTCAGCAATCATGCAATCAGTCGTTAGCATTAAGCCAGCAACTGAAGCTGCATTTTGCAATGCGCTGCGTGTTACTTTTGTTGGGTCTAAAATACCCATTTCAATCATATCGCCGTAAGTTTCGTTTGCTGCGTTGTAACCGTAGTTGCCTTTACCAGCAGCAACATTGTTTACAACTACAGATGGCTCAACGCCAGCATTAGCCGTGATTTGACGCAATGGCTCTTCAACCGCGCGCAATACAATTTTAATACCTGCTTCTTGGTCTAAATTGTCGCCTTTTACCTTAGAGATTGCGTCACGTGCACGAATCAATGCAACGCCACCGCCAGCAACAATACCTTCTTCAACCGCTGCACGTGTTGCGTGTAATGCATCTTCAACGCGGGCTTTTTTCTCTTTCATTTCGATTTCTGTTGTCGCGCCAACTTTAATCACTGCAACACCGCCAGCTAATTTAGCTACGCGTTCTTGCAATTTTTCTTTGTCGTAATCGCTGCTTGATTCTTCGATTTGAGATTTGATTTGTGCGATACGTGATTTGATATTAGCTTCAACACCAGCGCCGTCAATGATAATGGTGTTTTCTTTACCCACTTCAATACGTTTAGCAGAACCTAAGTTTTCTAAAGTAACGTTCTCAAGTTTCAAGCCAACTTCTTCAGCAATCACAGTACCGCCAGTTAAGATTGCGATATCTTCTAACATGGCTTTACGACGGTCACCGAAACCAGGTGCTTTAACAGCAACAGTTTTCAAGATGCCACGAATGTTATTCACTACCAATGTTGCTAGGGCTTCGCCGTCGATATCTTCAGCGATGATTAACAATGGGCGGCCTGATTTAGCCACTTGCTCTAATGTTGGTAGTAAATCACGGATGTTTGATACTTTTTTGTCGTGCAATAACACGAAAGGATTGTCTAACAATGCAATTTGACGCTCTTGATTGTTAATGAAGTATGGTGATAAGTAGCCACGGTCGAATTGCATACCTTCTACAACATCTAATTCGCTCTCTAAACCAGAACCATCTTCAACGGTAATAACGCCTTCTTTACCTACTTTGTCCATTGCATCTGCAATGATTTTGCCGATAGATTCGTCAGAGTTAGCAGAGATTGAACCAACTTGTGCGATTTCTTTGCTGGTTGTACAGGGTTTTGATTGTTCTTTTAAGTTTACAATCGCTGCAGCAACAGCTTTATCGATACCGCGTTTTAAATCCATTGGGTTCATGCCAGCAGCAACAGATTTCATACCTTCGCGAATAATCGCTTGTGCTAAAACTGTTGCAGTTGTTGTACCGTCACCAGCGATGTCAGAAGTTTTTGAAGCAACTTCTTTAACCATTTGTGCGCCCATGTTTTCGAACTTGTCTTTTAATTCGATTTCTTTAGCCACTGAAACGCCATCTTTAGTGATGGTTGGTGCGCCGTATGAACGCTCTAGAACTACGTTGCGACCTTTTGGGCCTAAAGTTACTTTAACTGCGTTAGCTAAAATATTAACGCCGTTTGTCATTTTTTGGCGGACTTCATCGCCGAATCTTACGTCTTTTGCTGCCATGATTAACTCCTAAAATTGATGCAAATTTTTAATTGGAAAGTGGTTAGGTTTAACCAAATTACTCAACGATTGCCATGATGTCTTCTTCGCGCATCACCAATAACTCTTCGCCATCTACCTTAACGGTTTGGCCGGCGTATTTGCCGAATAAAACTTTATCGCCAACTTTAACGTCTAAAGCGTTGATTTTGCCGCTGTCATCACGTTTGCCGTTGCCCACTGCTGTTACCACGCCTTGGTCTGGTTTTTCTGTTGCTGAATCTGGAATAACAATGCCAGATGCCGTTGTGCGTTCTTCTTCAGAGCGTTTTACAATAACGCGATCGTGTAATGGACGAATTTTCATTCAATTTCTCCTGATGAGTGATTTTTTGGTTAGTATCAATAAAGTTGATAAAATTGCTAGGCAATACGGTATTTTAGCACTCGCATACCCTGATTGCTAATATTGAGCTTAAGTTTGTTTTTTCAAGTGTTTTAATTCGTTAACTTCATCCAATTATGAATAAAGTTTAGAAAGTTTAATTTGTCATCTCAACACGCATCAGAAGCCGCCATACAGCAAATTAATTTAGGTTATAACGCGGAGCAAGATCGCCTGCTTTTCCGTGTGGGCTTAAGTGACAATACCGAGCTATTAGTTTGGTTAACAAATCGCATCACGCAAATGATGTGGTCATTATTAACAGGTGAAGCGCACCTGCCAACAGCGACGTCTATTCAAGCAGAAACGCCGCCAGAACAAGCGGTGGAGCAGTTTAAGCAAGAAGCGCAAGCAGTAGACGCATTGCAAAAAATGGATTTTAAAACCGAATATCAGCCCAGACCAGAAGTGCGCAATGATGGTGCGATGTTGGCGATAAACGTATTGTTGATTGCGCAGGAAAACAAGCCTTCCTCTTTAGAGTTGCCATGTTTAGAAGGCGTTACTGTGCGTATCAATTTGAATCAAGAACTGACATTGGCCATTTGCAATATGCTGCAATTGGCATGCAAAGAGGCTAGTTGGACGATTGGGAATGTTGCCGGAAATACTAAGGTGCTGAATACGCCGTCCACGCAAATCGTGCCGTCAGCAGATATTAAAAAGGTGTTGCATTAATGGAATATACAAAACTAGGCCTAACAGATTTAAGTGTATCTAAAATTTGTTTGGGGACAATGACTTATGGCGACCAAAATACTGAATCAGAAGCGCACGAGCAGTTAGATTATGCCGTTGCCCAAGGCATTAACTTTATTGATACGGCAGAAATGTATCCAGTACCGCCAAAAGCTGAAACCTATACGCGCACTGAAATCATTGTCGGTAATTGGCTTAAAAATCAGCCACGTGAAAAGATTATTTTGGGCGGAAAAGTAGCTGGGCCAAGGCGCGGCATGCATTGGATTCGCGGCGGACCAGCTTCGTTAGACCGCGCCAATATTCGTGCTGCGGTTGAAGCTTCACTTGAACGTTTGCAAACGGATTATATTGATGTGTACCAATTGCATTGGCCAGAACGCAATGTGCCAATGTTTGGGCAATATCTGTTTGACCCAGCCAATGAGTTTGAATCGGGTACTTATCAACAAGGCGCGCAAAAAGAATGGGTGTCGATTCAGAATCAATTAGAGACTTTGGCGGAGTTAATCAAAGAAGGCAAGATTCGTTATATTGGTTTATCTAATGAGCAGCCGTGGGGCGTGATGGAGTTTTTGCGTATCGCTAAAGAATACGATTTGCCACAAGTTGCCAGTGTGCAAAATTGTTATAATCTGATTAATCGTGGCATGGAATTTGGCATGTCTGAAGTGCTTTTTCGTGAGAGCGTGAGTTTGTTGGCTTATTCGCCATTGGCTTTCGGACATTTAACCGGCAAATATGTGGATGACCCAGCCGCAAAAGGCCGTGTAACCCAATTTTTAGGTTATGCGCAACGTTATAAAAAACCGAATGTGCCAATGGCCAGTGCCGCCTACACACAACTCGCGCGCGCGAATGGTCTGACACCGACACAACTTGCGCTTTCTTTTGTTTATCATCGCTGGTTTGTTGCCAGCACGATTATCGGCGCGACATCAATGGCGCAGCTAAAAGAAAATATTAATGCTTGGCAATGCAGATTATCCCCAGAAGTATTGAGCGCGGTAGAAGCGCTGCATTTAAAATATATGAATCCAGCACCCTAGGTTGCTATACCTTAAGATTGCTACAAATAGGAAAAACATGAATCAACCTCAAAGGCATGGCCTTGCTAGTGGGATTAGCTTTTTTGGCTTTTTAATATCGTCATTCTTGTTGTCATTGTCAGTATCTTTTGCAGTGAATGCAAAAGAAGTTTTGACGGTAGAGCAGGCGTTAATCAAATGCAGAGATACGTATCCATCGCAATTCGAATCCAAAAAAAGATTGGCTTGTTTTGATAGTATCAGCACGCCATCGATTGAAATCAAGGCGAGTGAATCACTGATCAATAATACGAACAGTGCCAGTAATGAGAACAATAACGTGGCCGCTGAAAACGCACCGAAAGAAATTAAGCCAGCAAAAGAAAAGCCTGTGGCTATTGCGGTTAAAAAAACCAATGCTGATTTAACTTATTTAGAAAGAAAATGGCGTTTAACTTCAGAGGGTGATTGGAATATCAACGATTTTGAAATCTATAAATCGAATTATTTGATTTTTAGCCACACGAATAATACCAATAACACGCCTCAAAGCCCGAATCGACTGAATACAGAAGATCGTAATTTAGATGCCGAAGATTTGAAATTTCAACTGAGTTTAAAAACGGAGTTGTACAACAATATCCCGCTGATTCGTAACTTGCCTTTTGTGACAAGTTCTAGACTTTGGGGTGCGTATACGCAGAAATCCAATTGGCAGATTTTCGATGCGAATGCATCAAGACCGTTACGTGAAAATAATTATGAGCCGGAATTGATTTTGTCTTTAGGCATTGATAATGAAGTGGATGGCGTTAAAAAAGACTACATTCCCCGCATGCTGAATCTTGGTGTGGTGCATCAATCGAATGGACGTTCAAATCCGACTTCTAGAAGCTGGAATCGCGTTTATCTTGAAAGTGGTTGGGAATTAACTGACCGTATCTCTCTAATGGTGCGACCTTGGTGGCGCCTTCCAGAAGATGGTAAAAAGGATGACAATCCAGATATTGAAAAATTTATGGGTTACGGCGATGTGACCGTGCGCTATGAAACGCCTTCTGGCAAAACTGCGCTTTCTGTTTTAATGCGCAATAATTTACGTAGCGATAACAAAGGTTTTGCTCAAATTGATTTGCAACAGCGCGTATTTAATAATCCGTATATTAAATTGCATATGATGTATTCGAGTGGTTACGGCGATACTTTGCTGGATTACAATCATTCGCAAAATATCTTCGGCTTTGGTATCTCGCTCGGTGAGTAATTTGGATTGTTTATTGGGTCATTTATATGATTAAGTCTTATTGTTTAAGCATGCTGTGGTTCCATTCAAGCCATTAATAAATGACGTCAAATTTTAAAAATTATGTCTAATCAAGATTTGCTTAAACGTAGCATGCAATCTGTGTGGCACCCTTGCACGCAGATGAAACAGCATGAAACTTTCCCTCTAGTTCCGATTCAGCGAGGCGAGGGCGTTTGGCTGTACGATGTTGAAGGCAAGCAATATTTAGACGCGGTAAGTAGTTGGTGGGTGAATCTGTTTGGGCATAATAATCCGCGTATAAAAGATGCGATTAAGCAGCAATTGGATACACTGGAACATGTGATGTTGGCGGGTTTTACGCATGAACCTGTGGTTGAATTGTCTGAAAACTTAGCTAAGTTTTCAGGTTTAGGTCATGCGTTTTATGCCAGCGATGGCGCCAGTGCAACTGAAATCGCGTTGAAGATGAGTTTTCATTATTGGCGCAATAGTAGCAAGCCAAAAAAAAACCAATTTATCAGCTTGCAAAATAGTTATCATGGCGAAACATTAGGTGCGCTAGGCGTAACCGACGTGGCGATTTTCAAAGATACTTACGCGCCATTGTTGATGCAATCGGCGCAAATGCCCAGCCCAGATTTTCGATTGGCTGAAGTAGGTGAAAGTGCAGAAGATTTTGCGCTGCGCTGCGCTGAAAAATTAGAGCTATATGTCAGCCAACATCACCATACATTAGCGGCTTTTATCATCGAGCCTTTGGTGCAGTGCGCGGCAGGCATGGGCATGTATCATCCGGTTTATTTGCGCCGTGCGCGTGAGATTTGTACGCAATATCAAGTACATTTAATCGCCGATGAAATTGCCGTAGGTTTTGGGCGCACTGGGACGATGTTTGCTTTTGAGCAAGCGAATGAAGTCAGCCGCGAGCTGACGCAAAATCAAAAAGTATTGCCTGATTTTATCTGTTTATCCAAAGGCATCACTGGCGGATATTTGCCGTTATCCGCAGTGTTAACTACCGATGAGATATACGCAGCTTTTTATGATGACAGCACTGCAAAAGGTTTTTTACACAGCCACAGTTATACCGGAAATCCATTGGCATGTAGCGCGGCTTTAGCCACTTTAGCCATTTTTGAAACAGATCATGTGCTAGCAAAAAATCAAGCAACAGCCGCCTACTTAACCACAAAAATGCGGGTATTTTCTAATCTGCCGATTGAGCATTTACGCCAGCAAGGCATGATTGCTGCATTTGACGTTAAAACCAACAATGCACATTTTGCGCGCGATTGTTATGCTGCAGCATTAAAAAATGGATTGTTGCTTCGCCCTATTGGCAATACCGTTTATGTTATGCCGCCCTATATTATCAGTGAATCTGAAATCGATTTTATGCTGGATGCCACGCTTGAAAGTGTGCAATCTGCCTTATGAAAATGCGATTCGGCATTGCAAATATCAGCATGAAAGTCATCGCTAGTTTCTATCTGTTTTTTTTAACTTGTATCGCACACGCGGCATTACCTGCCAGCGTAATCGATGCGCTCAAGCAATCCAATATTCCCCAAACTAGCGTTGGCGTTTATGTGCAGGCTGTTGATGCAACTCCGCTAATCATCACGCACAACGCGCAAAAAGGTTTGAACCCAGCCAGTGTGATGAAGTTAATCACCACAAATGCAGCGCTGGATTTATTAACGCCCGCTTACCGCTGGAAAACCGAAATCTATCGAGACGGCGAAGTGGTTAATGGTGTTTTGAATGGCAATTTGATTATTAAGGGTTTCGGTGATCCAAATTTTAAAGCGCAAGATTTTTGGCGATTACTGATGCGTGTGCAACAAGCGGGCATTCGCGAAATCAAAGGCGATTTAATTATCGATAAAAGTCTTTTTGCAAAAAATGGTGAAAATCTTCCTGCGTTTGATGATGAAATTTGGCGTGCGTATAACGCGAAATCCAGTGCGTTTTTGGTTGATGGGCGACATAGCAGTTTTCGATTCAGCACAACGAATACCGCCGTAAATGTCAACCAAGAATTCGCGTTGAATGAAGTGGAAGTGATTAACAATATACAGTTAAGTCAGGCTGCTTGTGGCGATTGGCGCAGCCGATTACTTTACACCGTTAAATCAAAATCGCACGGCAACAATAATGCAGCAGTCGTGACATTTAACGGCACATTTTCGCCAGATTGTGGTGAGCGATATTTAGAGTTGAGTGTGTTGGATGACGAACAATATGCGTTTTACACGTTTAAAAAATTATGGCGCGAATTGGGCGGCGTATTTAATGGACAATTAAGTGTGAAGTTAACCACTCAAAATCCATCAAAACTTCAAAATTCAAGCTGGCAAGATTTAGACCAGCAAGATTTAAGCCGGCAAGATTTAGCAAAAAAACCGAACTTAACGAGCAGTTCAAATTCTATCGCGGTAAAAGTGCTTGAGCAGGTTTCTGAGCCTTTGGGATACGTGATACGCGATTTGAATAAGTGGAGTGATAATTTAATGGCGCGGCAGTTGCTATTAACCATTGCCGCAGAAAAGCAGATTTTGCCAGCGACAGAAGCTAAAGGTGCGGCAGTTATTCAAAGTTGGCTAGCTTCTAAAAATATAGTTGCCAAAGAGTTGGTCATCGAAAATGGTTCGGGATTATCGCGAGTGGGAAGAATTAGCAGCGAGCATTTAGGTCAAATGTTAGTGAGCGCTTACAATAGCCCGATCATGCCAGAACTAATAGCTTCTCTACCCATATTGGGCTTAGATGGCACAGCACAAAAGCGCTTAAAAGACAGTGTGGTACAAGGTAAAGTACATCTAAAAACAGGCTCATTGGATGGCGTAAGTGCGGTTGCGGGATATGTTTTAAGCAGTAAAAATAAACGCTATGTTTTCGTCTTTATAGTCAATCATGCAAATGCAGCAGCCAGCAAAACGGCGCAAGATGCACTCATTGAATGGATTTATACGTATTAGTTAGTCTATTCGCAAAAGAAACATTCTAGAATTTACATTAAGTTATCTACCCTAACGGGCTATTGTTTCCCTCAATGCAAAGAGTATCGTGACACTTGGATATGTAGTTTTAGCATACGTCTAATTAATGGAGGGACTATCATGTACAAAAAATTATTTTCGTGCTTATTTATCACTTTATCTTTGTTACCGATTAGTAAAGTAAGTGCGGCGACTTGGAGTAGTGTGGATCCATCAAACGCTTTTTTTGGGTATACCGTATCACCTGCAGATGCCATCTGGTATTTTGATGGCAATATTACTCCTCAAAGTCCAGCAAATATTAAAACAGTCACTGAGAATCAATTTGGATTAACTCCTGGTGCTTTAACATTTGTTTCTGGTTGTGATAGTGCTACTAGTAACTGCACTAATGCAACTGCTGGTGCATCTGGCAATACCAATACGTTTTCTAGTGACGTTGCCTTTAATTATTTAGCCGTTCACTTTGGTCAAGCTGAACTGTTACTTTATTGGGATAATGCTATTAACAGTTTTTCTATCACAGACTCGCAAAATGCATTTAAAGGCTTAAGTAACTACAGGGCTTACAGTGATGGGCTTAGTGAGGTGCCATTGCCAGCAGCAGGCTGGTTGTTTGGTACAGCATTAGTCGGGTTAATGGGCTTAAGGCGCAAGATGTTGTAGTTAATTAACTAAACAAGTTAATTAAGTTTTGATAAAGGTGATGGTGAAAACCATCGCCTTTTTTTATGGTCTGTAGAAATAGACGCAGCGAACTGAAAGTAAATTAAAGTATGATATTGAATTGTGAAAATAATGGAGACAAAAATTGTCTAAAAAAAGATTATATTTAAGTGTATTTACACTCTTATTTATTTCAATGACAGGCTGCCAAGCTGAATCAACTACATCAACACAGGAAAAAACTGCAATGACTGCAAACATCACTGAATTACAAAAAATAGACACACAAGTAGGTACAGGCCGCGAAGCCGAACCTGGTTTTAACGTGACCGTACATTACACAGGCTGGTTATACGATGCTGCGGCAGAAGGCAATAAAGGTAAAAAGTTTGATAGTAGTGTAGACAGAAAAGAGCCATTCAATTTCTTTTTAGGTGGCGGTCAAGTGATTCAAGGTTGGGATGAAGGTTTTGCCGGTATGAAAATTGGCGGCAAACGCACATTGGTTATTCCACCAGAAATGGGCTACGGCGCACGTGGTGCAGGGGGCGTGATTCCGCCAAATGCCACCTTAGTTTTCGATGTGGAACTACTGGACGTTAAATAAAATCATCATTTGCGTCGCTATACGGCGCTGCAAGGTTGAAAAATCGCGCTTACTACGTTATTGGTATGCTGCGCACGCTTTCCAACCTTGCGCCTTGTCTGGCTTAACAATGGTAAAAATAAAGTAGGAATCAATCATGAAAGTCAGAATTAAATGGGTTGAGGATGTCAGTTTTGTTGGCGAATCTGAAACTGGTCATGCGGTAGTATTGGACGGTGCGCCTGAGAATGGCGGTCGCAATATTGGTATGCGTCCAATGGAAATGCTGCTAATTGGTATGGGCGCTTGTACGGCGTTTGATGTAGTGACGATACTTAAAAAATCGCGTCAGCCTATTGTGGATTGTGTTGCAGAAATTGCAGCGGAACGCGCGGCTGAGATTCCTAAAGTGTTCACTAAAATTCATGTGCATTTTGTGATTACTGGTAATAATCTGAATGAAACACAAGTTGAACGTGCGGTAAAATTGTCGGCAGAAAAATATTGTTCAGCTTCTATTATGTTAAGTAAGTCTGTTGAAATTACCCATGATTATGAAATAAAAGCGAGCGCGGTTTAATGGCAAACAGCTTGCCAAAAGGCATGTTGGGCATTCGCCATGTGGCTTTGTTTGTTAAAGAGTTGGAAACGGCGGTTGATTTCTATACACGTATTATGGGCATGCGTATCGAATGGCAACCCGATGTAGATAATGTGTATTTAACCAATGAAGGCGATGTTTTTGCGCTGCACCGTGTGGATTATGTGCCACAAGCACAACAGCGGTTAGACCATATTGGTTTTGTATTAAAAACGCCAGAAGATGTGGATAACTGGCATGCATATTTTGTGCAAAACAATGTGAAAATCACTGAAGCACCAAAAACACACAGAGATGGTTCACGCGGTTTTTACTGTTTAGATGCAGTGGGACATTTATTAGAGCTGATTTATCATCCACCAATAGTCGCGAGACTTAACCATTAAAATAGTTTAAAAAACGAAGTTGATCTGACGAGATATAAATTTACAGCGGATGATTTGCTGTAGGTTATTTAGTTTTGACTATATGGCTTTAATTATAGTGTAACGATTTTAACGGTAAGCGGTGCTTCGTTCTCTAACACATTCAGTAATCTATCTACATTTGGGTGCTTACCCGGGCAGTTTTCAGCATCTTCAGTATGTTCTGCAAACAAGGCTAAACCTTCTACTGCTGCATCCAATGTGATTCCACCAAACATTTTGGTCAAATGACTAAACACTTTTAATGAGCCTTGGCTGCCGGGCTTATTTTCAATCACGCCAGCAGATGCACCGCTTTCATAAAATAGCTCAATACGTTTTATATCATCTACGCTATCTAAGGTCAGTAGCACATCACTAAATTTTTGCATTTTTCAATCGCCTCTTTAACACCTGATTTGTTACTCATTTTATAACTTAGTTTTACACGTAATATGCAGTGCTTGTCATAATTTTTGATGCGAATTTCATACCAGCTTTAACTGGTCGCGGTAAGTCACTGCCACCAAGCTGTTTTGCCTCTTCTGCATGTGCCGCTTCGTCTTGCTGCATCTGACTAACGATTGTACGCGTTTTAATATCTGCATCACTCAATTTAGTTAAATGATTATTTAAATGATTCGATACCTGTTGTTCGGTTTCAGCTAAAAACCCTAAATTCCATTTATCATGCATCAAGCCAGCTGCTGCACCCAACGCAAAGCTGCCCACATACCACACAGGATTAAGTAGACTTTTACGTCCGCCAAGTTCGTTAATGCGCGCCTCGCACCAAGCAAGATGGTCGGTTTCTTCATCAGCAGCATGCTGCAAGCTTTGCACTGTTTGTGGATTGCGCGATGTAAATGCTTGGCCGCTGTATAAAGCCTGAGCACACACTTCACCCACATGGTTAATACGCATTAATGAGGCAGCCTGGCTTTTTTGTGATTCGCTAAGAGGTGTTTCTTCAATCGCTGCGTCAGGACGTTCTCTACCCGCAACTGCTTGTGCAAAAACAGTACGTAAACCTGTATCAAACGTAGTAATTAATTTATCTAATAACATCGTTTTTCCTCATCAATAAGCCAGTATAACTCAATTTTTTCGCAATAATGATGACATAGCTATCGCCAAATCACTATCATAGCGTGTAATAAGTTAGCTGCCATACTCACGTAAATTATTCATAGTAAAAGCAAAAAAGCCCTGCTAGAAGCGATGTGATTAACACAAGCTTTAGCAGGGCTTTTAAAGAGCAAGTAATTATTTTTTAATTTCTGCTGGCGCTTTTTCTGTTGCAGGTGTTGCCTCTGGCGCTTTTACTTCTGGTGATTTCTGTACTGGTAAACCTTTCAATACATTCATCGCCTGCACAAATTGAATATCATCTTTGCTCGCTGGTTCGATTGGACCTTTCTGCTCAGCAAATTTTTTCTCATTGGCTTTTTGAATCGCGGCTGCTTTTTCATCATCGATTACTTTAGCTGGTGCTTCGG
>Ga0123388_1028788_pt1 | contig 21152 bp, 20 predicted proteins | sample T0HHNO3metaT_FD_89916 | JGI IMG/M metagenome (GOLD analysis project Ga0123388, IMG submission 89916) | Methane-oxidizing artificial microbial communities from Washington, USA to study methane cycling - T0-HHNO3 metaT (Metagenome... | ecosystem: Engineered > Modeled > Simulated communities...
CTTCAATCAGCTCGCGAATCACAAAGCCTGGACCACCAGCATTTTGGAATTCGTTTACGTCGGCTTTACCATTTGGGTACACACTCGCTAATAACGGCGTGCCTTTTGCAAGGTAATGGAAGTCTGTCCAATCAATAATAATACCAGCAGCACGCGCCACAGCCACCCAATGAATCAGGTGATTAGTTGAGCCGCCTGTGGCCAACAAAGCCACCATCGCATTCACAATCACATGTTCATCTACCAGTTTACCAATTGGGATAAAGTTATTTTTGCGGGTATTATTTAACACTAAGCGCACGGCTTCACGTGTTAAGTCTTCACGCATGCCATCATGCGGATGAATGAACGCTGCACCTGGCACATGCAAACCCATCGCTTCTAGCAACATTTGATTACTATTTGCTGTGCCATAAAAAGTACAGGTGCCAGCACCATGATAGGCCGCAGATTCTGAAGCGAATAACTCTTCGCGACCAACTAAACCTTGCGCGTATTTTTCACGCACTTTAGATTTTGCGGTGTTATCCAAACCAGTGCTCATAGGGCCTGCAGGCACAAATACGGTTGGCAAATGACCAAAATGCAAAGCGCCAATCAATAAACCTGGTACGATTTTATCGCATACGCCCAACATTAAAGCGGCATCAAACACATCGTGGGATAACGCAATCGCAGTACCCATCGCAATATTATCGCGGCTGAATAATGACAGTTCCATACCAGGCTCACCTTGCGTAATGCCATCACACATCGCTGGCACGCCACCCGCCACTTGTACGGTTGCGCCACATTTATGCGCTTCATCGCGCAGAATATCAGGGTAATTGACGTATGGTTGATGCGCAGAGAGCATCTCGTTGTAAGCAGTGACAATCCCAATATGCGGCGCTTTTTCCACCACGATTTTGAATTTATCATTCGCAGGTAAAGCAGCAACCGCGTGGGCTACGTTCGCACAGCCCAATCTGTCAGCACCTTTTTCACGGTTAATAATCTGATCAACACGATGTAAATAGGCAGACCGCGTTGGGCGACTGCGTTCAATAATACGTTCGGTCACTTCTACTAGGGATTGTTTCATAGATGCTTTTTTATAATAGATGCTTTTACAATGAGTTACTGCTGTTTTGAATAAAAAACCTAACTCTCCGATTATCGCTAATTGAGCGTTATCCGTCAAATTAAGCGTGTAACAAAATGTGCGATTAACAATAAAATAATGCTAAAAATCGCATCAATTTAGATTTAGGAATATTTAAAATTTATTCAAAACAATACAGACAATTTTCTATTTTTTAGTCACAAGAATATCTTCCATCATCAAATATTCTAAATCGCAACCGTAAAACATATTCAATGCGTCAGTTGGTGAGCAAATCATCGGTTCGCCGCGACGATTCAATGACGTATTCAGCACAACTGCTGTGCCGCGCAATTTTTCAAGATGCTCAATCAATTCGTAATAACGCGGATTAGTTGCATGAGTCACCACTTGCGCACGCGCTGTACCATCTTCATGCACCACTTCTGGAATACGCGATTTCCAAGAATCGGCCACATCGAATGTAAATGTCATATAAGGCGCAGGATGATTGGTTTGCAATATTTCTGGCGCAACTCTATCTAACATACTTGGGCAAAAAGGACGCCAGCGTTCACGGTATTTAATCTGCGCGTTGATGCGGTCAGCCACGCCAGGAAAGCTTGGGTCGCCCAAAATACTGCGACAGCCTAATGAGCGTGGGCCAAACTCCATGCGGCCTTGCAGCCATGCCAATGGATTACCAGCCGCTAATAACTCAGCCGCTTTCTGAGGGAAATTATCCACTTTAGTGAATATCGGTTTATTCGGATGCGCTTCGCAAGCGGCAACACATTCTGCACTGCTAAACGCTGGGCCTAAATACGCGTGTTGCATTGGCTCAATCGTATCGCCCGCGTCATTTGCGGCATAAGTTGCTGCGCCAAGTGATGTACCTGCATCACCAGATGCAGGCTGTACGAATAACTCTTTCACATGCGGCATATTAATAATGCGTTGATTCAATTTAACATTAAGCGCAACGCCACCTGCCATCACGATTTTGCCGGTTTCTTTAATGATGTCACCAAGATAATAATTAATCATTTTCAGCGCAACATCTTCCAACAAAGCCTGAATCGATGCCGCATAATGAATATATGGATTATCAATCTCGTCGCCGCTACGTTTTGGGCCTAACCAATCGATGAGTTCTGGCGTGAAATAATAGCCCTTAGATTTTCCATCCGGCCCGTTTTCTTTGTAACGGCGCAAACCGACCACATTCACCAGCTTGGTATCAATGATCAGCTCACCATTCTCAAAAGTCGCCAAGCGTGACAAATCATATTTACTGGCATCGCCATATGGCGCCATACCCATGACTTTAAATTCGCCATCCAGCATCTCAAAACCCAAATACTCGGTAATCGCGCCATACATGCCACCGAGAGAATCAGGATCGTAAAACTCTTTAATCTTATGGATTTTGCCGTTTTCGCCATATCCAAAGAAAGTCGTGGCGTATTCGCCTTTGCCATCGATGCCAACAATGGCAGTTTTTTCTTTAAAGCCACTTAAATGATAAGCACTAGAAGCATGCGCCAAATGATGTTCTACCGGTACGAATTTAGCGTTAGTTAACCCTAAATCTGCCATCAATTTTAGCGATTTATCACGGTTGCGACGAAAGCGGCGATTGCCGTTGAAGAGCGCATCCAAAGCGCGATCTGGCGCATACCAATGACGTTTGGCATAATGCCAGCGCGCCTTGCTGGTTAATGGAATTTCTGCATACGGAAAAGCCACAACCTCCACATCTTCGGCTTTAATGCCTGATTGTTTCAAGCAGAATTTTACTGCTTCATACGGAAATTTATTTTTCGCGTGTTTATCACGAATAAAACGCTCTTCTTCCGCCGCCGCGATGATTTTACCACCCACTAAAATGGCGGCTGAAGCGTCATGTCCCAACGCGCCCGATAATCCCAATACAATCATACTGTGCTTCTTCTCGATTTCAATTAGTCAATTTCAACTAGTCAATATTAACTTCTTGCTCATTTTACTGGGTTTAGGCAATTTTTGCCCGTTCTAAAATAGTGGCGAACTGGTAATCTTCAATTTCATCATAGACTTGTACAAACGCCTGCTTAAAAATTGCGCTTGTTTCAGCGTTATTCGACCAATTTTGCATGAATCTTTTTAAATCTTTGATATGTTTTTTCTCAAACCACCAAGTGCATCGATGCGCTTGCATACTATCTAAATCGATTAAAACAGGCTTAGAATCCACGACTTTAATATTGCTTGCCTTGCAATCACCATGTGAAATCTGCAATAGATTCAGCTTATAAAACAGCAAGGCCGTTTCATGTGCGACTTTTTCTTTGGTCGCAATATCGTTACTTAACGCAAAAAATTCCGCAATATCTGGCGCATCGATATACGCACTTAAAAAATAAGCGCGCCGCTTAATCCAGCCAAAACGCGTTTCAATTAAAGCCAAAGGTTTTGCGGTCGTAATATTTAGAATGCTTAATCGGTGCGCATTCGCCCAGGATTTCGCCGCACGACTTTGAGAAATACTCAATTTCAACCCATGCCAGATATTTTTAATGTTATAGCGTTTAATCACCACATTTTGCTGGGCGACAATGGATTTTCCCACCGTGCAAGTGTTGCCGCTTTTCAGCCTATTTGCAGGTTCATTTAGGGAAGAATCCAGTTGCTGCAAGGTCAAATCCGTCGCATCGAAATCACTAGAAAATGCCGCATATTGCTTAAAAGTTTGCTTCACTTTTACATCACTGCAAGTTCTAAACACTTTCTTATCGGCATAATCACTCGCGGCTTTTTGGCGTAATTTTTGGGTTAAGTTGTAGATATTTGCATAATGTAATACAGAGTATTTCACGCCAGTTAACTTGCAATAATGTGTATAAAAATCATCAATCCAGCCACTATCTAGCGCATCCATTTTAGAGAATAAAATCGCTAAATTTCGATACTTTTGGCGCTGTTTAAAAAGTGGTGAGAATGACTGAATACCATCGCCATCAATGGCATAAACAGTTTCAGCATCGATTAGAAAGTTTTTAAAATATAAATCTGTTTGCTGTAAGTCTGCACGATGCAATTGCGCGACAATTGCAGTGAGTTTTAACATTAAATTGAAACGAGCCGCTTTTTCTTGTGATGAGTTTAATTGCAGATAAAGCACCTCTGCATTTTGCACGGGTTCTACTGCTTTAAATATTAACACCTCATTTACAGCAGCATTACCCGTAAACAGCAAGTCTGGCGTTGCAATATTCGCCTGAATCAACGCTTGCACGCCCTGCTTATCGCGCTGGGCATAACGCTGAGCATTTGCACCAATAAATAACTTGGCATAAACATTGGTATGATTCCAAACAGCTTTGCAAACCAGACGTTTATTCGGCACTACGCGTACAATCCCACTAATCGCCAGCGTTGAGCCGTCAGCCAGGTGCAAATCAAACGCCATCACACAAGGCGCGGTTATCGATTTTAAATCAGGCAGTTGCAAGGCGTGGAAACTTCGCTAATAAATTTAAAGCAGCTTCCAGCACTTCTGCCGTTTCAATTGCCGCCATCGATTCCGCTTTGATAATATGATGCTGCGGACGCACAGGATACGGCCCCGCCAAGATAGGATCAGTCGGGCCATATAGCCCAACAATAGGCACGGTTGAAGCCGATGCAAGATGAAAAACGCCACAATCATGCGCTATGAATAAAGACATGTCCTGCATTAAATCGAACACATCTTTAGCGCTGGTTTTACCAACTAAGTTAATGGTATTCGGCACACTTTGTTGAAATTGTTTAGCTAAAAACGCCTCATTTCTAGTGCCTGTTACCACAATTCTAATCGCAGGATTCGCCTTAATTAAGGCTTGTCCTAGCGCAATATATTGATCAACCGACCAAAGCCGATCGTTATTAGCACGATTCTTATAGAAAAACTTCCAGCCATGTAATGAGGTGGTGCCACAGCCCAAGTGAATATTTACTAACACATCAGATGTACTGACTTTACCCAAGCCTGCAAACTTGCCCGCAATTCCGTTACCAATCACATATTGTCTGTCAGCATCTGTAATCGGTTGATTAATTAAAGAAGCCACGAATTGCAACTGCTGCTCGCCGCGTGCAACGCCATTTATATATTCTGGAATCACCTTTAGCGCCGTTTTTCTGCCTTTTATTTTTTTTAACGCATTGATATTTAAGCAAATATGCTGATTATAGTTTTTCGCCAATCGGTCAAATGCACGCGCATTGCCAAAGAAGCGATTTAAAACGATTAAGCGATTAATGTCTGGGCTATTTTCAAAAACTTCTGCGCTTAATTTGTTCAGTGCGATTACATCAATTGTCGCTTGCGGCAGATGTTTGCGTAAGAACTTGATGGCTGGCGTACAGAAAACATTGTTACCTGTACTTGCCGAAGCCAATATTAAAATCTTGTCTGTATTGTTTAAATGCATGGTTTTATGTGCTTTTTTGTAATGATTTTTTATTTAAATAGCGACATAAAAATTTATGCCGTGTGTTTAAAGTGTTGTCTGTTAAAGAGTTAACACCAAAATACTGCTTAAAAAAAGCCAGTTTGTTGCTTGCCCTTAAATTAATCGCTCGATAATGTAACGTGATTAAATCAGCAAATCGAAACCACGCGATAAAAGCCGTGATACGTGATTTTTCAAAATCAATGGCAGCCACTTCAAAATTATTTTCTTCAAAACCAGCACCATTTTCCTTAATAAACAAATGCTTAAGGTAAAGAGAGCGATGCTGAACACCCGCTTGGTGCAGTTTTCGCACCGCATTTGCCAATGCGCGCATCAGCATTCTTTGTTGATTAATGCTGATATTGGCGTGATTTTTTAGCCAATCATCTGCCGCCATAAATCCTGTTAACGCTTCGGTCAGCAATATCGCTTTGTCTTGCTGATTACCGAAAAAAACCAACTTTGGCGTGGACACATTGCGTTTGCCTAAATATTCTAAAATCTCAAATTCGCGTACAAAAGTAGGTTCACCCACAAACGGATGTCGCCACGTACGGCGCATGTGTGCTTGTTGCCGCTTAAGATAAAACCCTTGCAACTTGCCACTCGCATCAGTCAGTTCAATATAATTGACACCACTCCAGCCGCCACGCTCACGGTTTGGCGGCTCAAACCAATCACCTTCATAGCGCCACAACTGCTCAAAGCTAGCTAATTGATGCTGCTGCAACAATGGCTGATATTGGGGAGAAATAGTGCTTTGCAAAAAATATCCTTTAAACTGTCATCTTTAAACTAACATGCGCCGCCATCAAACTGCTGCGCTATAAATGGTAAAGCTGATACTTAACACTTAAAAATGCTCAATTTTATTTTTAACACTATTTTGAATGCTGTTTTTAAATTTTTCGGTATTTTATCACTACCGAGTTTACACCGCTTGGGCGTCGTGCTTGGTTGGTTAATCTATTGGTGCATGCCAAAATCGTCAATCACCATTAAAAACAATATTAAAACCAGTGGGTTAGCTAAAGGTGCACAGCAATTTAAGCAAATTTTAAATGCAAATATTGGGGAATCTGGCAAAGCTGTATTTGAAACGATTGGTATTTGGCAGAAAAAAGAAACGGACATTCTGGGTTTAGTCAGACAAGTGCATGGCTGGCAAACTGTTAAAGATGCCTTGCAACTGGGTAAAGGGATTATCTTTTTAACGCCGCATTTAGGTTGTTTTGAAATAACGTCCATTTATTATGGCTCAAAACATCCCATCACCGTATTGTATCGCCCACCGAAATTGCAACTATTGCACAACTTTATATTGCAAGGCCGCACCCGCAAAGGCGTCACATTGGCAGAAGCAAGCGCAAGCGGCGTACGAAAGCTGATGCAAGCATTGAAACGCAATGAAGCAATTGGCATTTTGCCCGACCAAATACCTGCTGCGGGCGAAGGTGAATGGGCAGATTTTTTCGGGAAACAGGCTTATACGATGACTCTAGCCAGCAAACTAGCAGAAAAAACTGGCGCGACGGTGATTATGGCATTTGGTGAGCGACTAGCAAATGGCACTGGCTTTGATATTCACATTACCCGCTTGGAATCGATTGCCACGACAACATTACTAAATAATGCGATTGAGCAACAAATCGCGCTAAACCCAGCACAATATTTATGGCGTTATGACCGCTATAAACAAAGGCGGCATGCGATGGAAAAACGGGAAGCGCCCGCAACTACTGCAGAATTGAAATCAAAATCCACAAAAAATCCTAGCGAATAGCTGACTTTTCTTTTTGCAAACGTTGCTGAAATTTCTGGCTATTAAATTTGGTTAACAAAGCCTGCGAACGCGACTCCACTTGCGCCCAAAAATCTGGGCTTTGCGGTAAGTAATGTTGCTTGAATATTGCTAAATCATTGGTACTTAACCCGTATTGCATGGCAGAAAAATAAAGCCCTGCGATATCTTTCATCACCGCGTTGCCATTGCTTGGCTGGTCTTTTAACATGCGATGCAAATCGATTAAGTGTAGATTTTTGATGCTTGAATCTTTAAAGTTTAAGTCATGTTTCTTCAAAACAAAGTGGCATAAATAAAAATCACGATGGCAAAGCTCTGCGCCATGTAATTTGCTCGCTAACTCAGCAACTGCTTGCATCAATGCTTGCTTAAAACTATCTGAATATGCAGACCAATCCGCGCTAAGTTCTTCCAAACTGACAATATCACCAAGATCTTCTGTCATCACAAAAGACTGCATTGTCGCGGGATTACAACCCTGCTGACCATAAGCCACCAGCGGCGTGGTTGGTATGCCAATTGCGTTAAGTTTTTGAATGGCGTTTACTTCTGTCATCGCACCCAGAATAGGCTTTTTAAAGGCAATTAGATTCTTAAAAATCTCAGCCCAGCCCACGCCAAAATGCTGCTTAATAAAATAACTTTTTCCACCTAATGTAACTTGTATGGTTTTACGGCCGCGTACATCACGAAAAGCTTTGCCAGGCATTTGTATCAACGCGTTAAACACATCAGCACTAAGATGTTTTTTAATTTCTTCAGGCACCACTAAATGATTATTCATGCGACTTCTCTTTTTCGTACAAAGCCTGTTTTTGCTCAGCTATTTTTTTGCCTGCAAGCGCAATTAAAATCCCAGCTTCTGCACTGCCATCATTGGCTTGCATAATTTGCTGCACATAAGCTAAACCGTTTTGCGACCACTTTGCTTTTTGCTCTGTTTGTATCATCTGCAAAAACTGTTGATTAAATTCATCTTGGTTAAAAGGTGAAGTCGATACGATTCCTGCATCAGCATCCGCTACATGATGCGCATAACCACAACTGGCCGTCACCAGCATTGGCGCGCCACTCGCCATGCCTTCCAATATCACCAAACCAGTATTTTCGCGATAAGCGGGGTGAATGCACACATCGGCGCCCTGCATTAATTGTGGCGTATCGGGCCGGCCTTTTGATATCACCACATGATTTTGAACGTCCAGATTTTTTGCCATTTTTAGAAATTGCTTGGGATTATCTTGCCCTACTGCGACCAATTTTGTATTCGCACGCATCGCATCAGGCAATGCAGCAAGCGCCAGAATCGCCCGATCCAAGCCTTTCATCGCAAAGCCAGAACCTGTTAATAAGAACACAAAGTCATGCGGTGCAAAACCGAAAGCATCGCGTAAATGCGCGCGCATTTTAGCTTTATCTTGCAACACAAATCGCTGTGGCGATAAAAACGGTGGAATATAGTGAAAGCGCTCACTTTGTGTGCCATACCAATGCTGAAAATGCGGCTTTTCTGTCAGAGAAACTGCTAATATTTGCGTGTTAAGTTCTGCTGAAAACACGGCTTTTTCACATGCAGCAAACCATTTAAAACGTGGCAATAGGCGATATAAGAAATGACGCTGCTTGTGCGCACGCTCTATAAAACAAGGGTCTGCAGCAAAATGCGCATCCAAACCCGCCATGCGGTTGTAGCCAAACACATAATCAAAATGATTGTCTTTTATTTGCGTAAAAGTCACCTGTATAAATTGCTGATAACGCTGATAATTAAACCAAGCTTTTTGTGGCAATTCATGCACCTTGATATTGGCAGGTGCGTCGCCCTGCCAACTCATGGTAAAAATCTCTACCGCATGTCCGCGTTTAACCAGTTCATTGGCGGTGCGCAGCATATCGCGCTGCATGCCGCCAAACGGAAAGTATTTAAAAATAATAAAAGCAAACTTCATGAGGTAATGAGCGGTTTTTCAATGCATGAAAAAGTTGATTGTATGCGAAAATGCTCAAAATAATGCCTAAAAATTATATTTAGACTCATGAAAATTCTCATTGTTAAAACCTCTTCGCTGGGCGATGTGATTCATTGCCTGCCTGTCATCAACGATATTCATGCCGCTTTTCCAAACGCGCAGATTGACTGGATAGTGGAAGAAAGTTTTGCTGACATTCCACGCCTGCATCCAGCCATTAACCAAGTGTACACCGTTGCATTCAGGCGTTGGCGTAAGCACTTACTTAACACTCAAACCTGGTCAGAAATCAAACAATTCAAGCAGTTAATCGCTAGTAATCAATATGATGCGGTGATTGATACGCAAGGTTTATTCAAAAGCGCGTTCATTACGTGGCTGACAAATGGCGTCAAACATGGCTACGATAAACAATCGATTCGCGAAGCTATTGCTAGTCATTTTTACGATAAAACTTATGCTATTTCTTATCAGCAACATGCCGTCAGCAGAAATCGTACATTGGCGGCGTTAAGTTTAGGTTATACCGCGCCGACGAATGCGCCTGATTACGGCATACAAGCTAAGGTTGATTTAAATGCAATTCCCAGCAAACCTTTTTTGATCGCGCTGCATGGCACTAGCCGCGATAGCAAACTGTGGCCAACTGAGCATTGGATTAACCTTGGAAAAGCCTTAAAAAACCAGCAACTCAATATGATGCTACCTTGGTCGAACGCTGCTGAATTGGCGCGTGCCGAAGAGATTGCACAGAGTTTGGAGAATGCGGTCGTATTACCAAAATCAAACATAGCAGAATTAGCATCAACAATCAGCCAAGCAAAAGCCGCCATTGGCGTAGATACAGGTTTATCGCATTTGTCGGCGGCACTGAATATTCCAACTATCGCTATTTACACTGACACTAACCCAGCGCTAACTGGCGTTGTAGGTAGTCGTGCGCCAGTCGTTAATCTGGGCAATATTGGCGAAATACCTAGTGTTGATAGTGTTTTGACGCATCTCAGTCAAATTCAAACGCCCTCTCAAATAACTTAACACTCAATTTAACTCAAAAAATTGCGCAAATTTTGCGCTGGCACACTTGAAATAAAACCGCTTATCCCCACGTTCAAAACAGTGTTATTAATGAATGGGGAAACACATGCAAGAAGATAAACAAGCAGATTTAGATAATTCACAATCAGAAACGCCAATTGAAGAAACTAGCGTGCAAACAGCTGAAGAGCGCATTGCCGAATTAGAAGCGGCGTTAGAAGAAGCGAAAGCCAGTGTTTTATACACTAAAGCTGAAGGTGAAAATATTCGCCGTCGTGCCAATGATGATATTGATAAGGCGCGCAAATTTGCGCTGGAAAAATTCAGTGGCGAATTATTAGCCGTAAAAGATAGTTTAGATGCAGCAGTGCTGATTGAAGCGGCTGATGTGCAGTCTTATAAAGATGGTATTCAAATCACCATTAAACAATTGGCGGCGGTATTTGAAAAATTCCATATCGCAGAAGTCAATCCAGTCGGTGAGAAATTCGATCCGAATAAACACCAAGCGATTTCGATGCTGGAAAACAGTGGCGAACCAAATACGGTAACTAGCGTATTGCAAAAAGGCTACACCTTGAACGAACGCGTATTAAGACCTGCGTTGGTCATGGTTGCAAAGTAAGCCATTTAAATAGAATAGCCACAAGTCTTTTAAGGCTATTGAAAAGCAAAAAATTCACCCAATATTACTGTTAAGTTGTTCAACAAAAGTTTGAACGCATAACTCAATTTATAGTTATTTAGAAAGATAAGGAATAAGCAACATGGGCAAAATTATTGGTATTGATTTAGGTACAACAAACTCTTGCGTCGCTGTGATGGAAGGCGGCAAGCCACGCGTGATTGAAAACTCAGAAGGTACGCGCACAACGCCTTCAATCATCGCCTACCAAGAAGATGGCGAAATCTTAGCCGGCGCGCCAGCTAAACGCCAAGCGGTGACTAACCCGAAAAATACGCTGTATGCAGTTAAGCGTTTAATTGGTCGTCGCTTTGAAGAAAAAGAAGTGCAAAAAGACATCAAATTGATGCCTTACACGATTGCAAAAGCGGATAACGGCGATGCATGGGTTGAAGTGCGCGGCGTGAAAATGGCACCACCGCAAATTTCTGCTGAAGTATTACGTAAAATGAAAAAAACAGCGGAAGACTATCTGGGCGAAGAAGTGACTGAGGCAGTGATTACTGTGCCAGCTTACTTTAACGATAGCCAACGCCAAGCGACTAAAGATGCTGGCCGTATTGCTGGTTTAGATGTGAAACGTATCATCAATGAGCCAACTGCAGCTGCGTTAGCCTTTGGTTTAGACAAACAAGAAGGTGATCGCAAGATTGCGGTGTATGACTTGGGTGGCGGTACATTCGACGTTTCAATCATTGAAATTTCAAGCATTGATGGCGAACATCAATTTGAAGTCTTGAGTACCAACGGCGATACTTTCCTAGGTGGTGAAGACTTTGATAACCGTTTAATCGACTTTTTGGCTGATGAGTTCAAAAAAGAAAACGGCGGTTTAGATTTACGCAATGACCTATTGGCAAAACAACGTTTGAAAGAAGCGGCTGAAAAAGCAAAAATCGAGCTTTCTGGCGCAACACAAACTGAAGTGAACTTGCCGTATATCACAGCCGATGCGACTGGCCCGAAACACTTAGTGGTGAAAATCACACGTGCTAAGTTAGAGTCATTAGTTGAAGACTTGATCGAACGCACAATGGCACCATGCCGCACTGCGATTAAAGATGCTGGCGTTTCAATTGACGATATCACTGACGTGATTTTAGTTGGCGGTCAAAGCCGTATGCCTAAAGTGCAAGAGAAAGTAAAAGAGATTTTCGGCAAAGAACCACGTAAAGACGTGAACCCTGATGAAGCAGTTGCAGTAGGTGCAGCGATTCAAGGTGGCGTGTTGAAAGGTGACGTTAAAGATGTGTTGTTATTAGACGTTACACCATTGTCATTAGGTATTGAAACACTCGGCGGCGTGATGACTAAGGTTATCAAGAAAAATACGACGATTCCAACTAAGGCATCGCAAACGTTTTCAACCGCTGATGACAACCAAAATGCAGTGACGATTCAAGTGTTGCAAGGTGAGCGTGAAATGGCTTCTGCCAATAAATCGCTTGGCCAATTTAATTTGTCAGACATTCCACCAGCACCACGTGGCATGCCGCAAATTGAAGTAACTTTTGATATTGATGCGAACGGTATTTTGCACGTTTCTGCTAAAGACAAAGCCACTGGTAAAGAAAATAAAATCACCATTAAAGCAAACTCTGGTTTGTCTGAAGCTGAAATTCAGCAAATGGAAGAAGATGCAATTAAATACGCGGATGAAGATAAGAAATATCGCGAATTGGTTGATGCACGTAATGCAGCCGATGGCATGGTTCACTCAGTGAAAAAATCATTGAGCGAGCATGGCGATAAGTTGGATGAAGCGGAAAAAACAGCGATTGAAACGGCATTGAAAGATGTTGAAGATGTGTTGCAATCTGACGACAAAGACGTGATTGAAGCGAAAACCAATGCATTGACCGAAGCAGCGCAAAAACTGGGTGAAAAAGTGTATGCAGAAGAGCAAGCAAAAGCGAATACCGCCAATGCACAACCAAGCCCAGAAGGCGAAAAAACGGTTGATGCCGAAGTGATGGACGCTGAGTTTGAAGAAGTGAAAAAAGACTAAGTTTTTTAGTTAAGTAATCGATAATCGTTAGCGTCCTAAAATGATGCTAACGATTTTTCGTTATTAACTATTCATTAAAAAATAACTGACGATTCACAATAGATTAGATAAATATCAAACCATGGCAACCAAAAAAGATTACTACGAAGTATTAGGCGTTAACAAAGATGCCAGCGATGAAGAAATTAAAAAGTCTTATCGCAAACTAGCGATGAAATATCATCCAGATCGCAACCCTGATAATCCAAAAGCAGAAGAGCAATTTAAAGAGGCGAAAGAAGCCTATGAAACGCTGAGTGACGACCAAAAACGTGCGGCTTATGATCAATATGGTCATGCGGCTTTTGAGCATGGTGGTGGCGCATCTGGATTTGGTGGTGCAGGTTTTGGTGATGCATTTGGCGATATTTTTGGTGATATTTTTGGCGGTGCGCGCCAAGGCGGCGGTCAGCGTAACAATGTGTACCGCGGTGCAGACTTGCGTTACAACATGGAAATTTCGTTAGAAGATGCGGCAAAAGGGACTGAAACCAAGATTCGCATTCCTGTGCAAGCGGCGTGTGAAACCTGCAAAGGCACAGGCGCTAAAGCGGGCAAATCACCAGTTACGTGCTCCACTTGTGCTGGTCATGGCCAAGTGCGCATGCAGCAAGGCTTTTTTTCTGTTCAGCAAACTTGTCCAAAATGTCATGGAAGCGGCAAAATCATTAAAGAAGAAGACAAATGCGGCACTTGTCATGGTGCTGGTCGTCAAAAAATCAATAAAACCTTATCAGTTAAAATCCCCGCTGGCGTGGATGAAGGCGATCGTATTCGTTTAACAGGCGAAGGCGAAGCTGGTGTAAACGGCGGCCCAACGGGTGATTTGTACGTCGTTGTGCATTTAAAACAACATGAGATATTCCAACGCGATGGCGGCAATTTACATTGCGAAATGCCGATTAGTTTCAGCACCGCAGCCATTGGTGGCGAGATTGAAGTGCCTACTTTAGGCGGTTCTGCCAAAATGAAAATCCCAGCAGAAACGCAAACTGGCGGCGTTTTCAGGCTTAAAGGCAAAGGCATTAAACCGTTACGCCAATCTGATTATGGCGATTTAATGGTGCATGTTGTAGTTGAAACACCCGTTAAATTAACGGAAAAACAAAAAGATTTATTACGCGAGTTTGAAATCAGCACGCAAGCAGATTCTGGTAAACATAGCCCACGAAATAAAAGCTGGATGGATAAAGTAAAAGATTTTTTTGAATAGTTTAAAATCTTCAGCGAAACTAGTCATTATTTAGTATATTTTAAAAGCCTGCGATTGCAGGTTTTTAATTTTCAATTTGTAACATTTCATTTACGTTAATTATTCATCGATTACATTTTCGTTACACGCGCGTCATTAAACCGACATATCTCTTTGATATTATTCATTTAACTTAATTAAATGGAGATAATGCAATGAAAAGAGAATTAGTAAAAAGTGTTTTATTGGGCGGCTTGGTATTAACAAGTTTGGCATTAGGATCTTTTAAAGCAAATGCTTCAGGCTTTAATCAAAATGCCGCAAACGATGGCAAAGTAATGTCTGAGATTAAATTTCAAGATATATTGCAACACACATCACCTAATCAATTGGCGAGTAATTTTGGTAAGCCAGATGAAATTGTGATGATGAAAAATTCAGCGGGTGATATTGCTGGTGTTATTTGGGTTTACCACGATGCAGTTTTAAAGACGCATGGCATGATGGATGCAAGGTTTGTATTGGTTGATGGTCACATGAAATACGTGACGTTAACTGATGCGGTTTAACACTATTTAATCCCCATTTAATTAATTTACTTGTTGTTAACAGCTTAGCTGTTAACGTAGAATTTGCCCGCACATGCGGGCATTTTTATTTGATTGAAGTATTACTTCAATTTGACCGCATCAATCATGCTCTGCATCAATAGTTAACCAATAAAATGTATCAATTTTTTGTGCAAAACCAATTCTGGCTTCTCATCAATTGCACAACTAGATAAAAAACAAAGCGCAAGATATACTGCAAATGCTTTTCTGTGGAAAAGCACGCATCTCAATTTGTTTTTAAGCCTTCTATGAATTTATATCCTGTCACCATTATTGAAAATTTTTACGAAAACCCTGATGCAGTGCGGCAATTCGCGTTGAGTCAAAAGTATCAATTTCGGCGTGATTTAAAAGATGCCAAGTACGTGTTTCCTGGTTGTCGCACTAAAGACTTATCGATTATCAACAAACCTTTATTTGAAAAAGTCTGCAGTAAAATCGTCTCTGTATTTCACAATTCTGAACACGATTATATGCGCTGGACGATTACCACTAGCTTTCAAAGCGTTTCAGCAGAGTTTGACCGTGGCGTGATTCACACAGACAGTAATACGGTTTTTGCGGCTGTGTTGTATTTGTCGCCGGATGCGCCACTGGATTCTGGCACCTCATTATTCAAACCCAACAAAAATTTTGATGCAGTGAAATATGAGCAAGCATTGAAAGATAATGACAAGCGGTTTGACGCCGGTCAGATCGCGATGGATACCAGTTATCACAATATGTTTGATGAGATCGTGCGCGTGAACAATATGTATAACACGCTGATTTTATATGAAGGCCGCCATTACCATGCGGCGAACCAGTTTTTTGGCAAAACCTTAAAAGATTCGCGCTTGGCACAGGTGTTTTTTGTGAGCAAGATTGATGCGCAAAAACACAATGTGTTTCCATTGAATCGAACTAGCGCGATTAACGTATAAAAATTATCAATTTAAACATCTTACTTTAGATTGTTTAATATGGCCGTTAACTCTTCACGCACATCATTAAAGTCGGCATATGTTCTTGCATTAGTGCAATTCATTGAAGTGCGCGCATACCAATAATAGCTATTGCCCACATCACCTTCTATCTTGTGCAATACTGCATGTAGCCAATTGGCGGTCGCATCAGAATAATCTTGCGTAATATGATGCGCAGCTTCCCAATCGCCATCTAAAGCGGCTTGCACTGCGACTCTTAATTGTTGCTTATTGTCAGTCATATTTTTATCAATATTGACCTAATTCATTCGCTATCTGGGATATTCAATACTGCCTTTTTGAATAAACTCAATCTTGTATCCGTCAGGGTCTTCAATAAAAGCAATCACAATCGTGCCGTGTTTCATTGGCCCTGCTTCACGAATCACGCTTCCGCCAGCGGCTTTCACCTGTTCACAGGCTTTATAAGCATCATCCACTTCAAGTGCCAAGTGACCATAAGCGCCGCCCATTTCGTAGCTGGTTTTGCCATAGTTATAAGTAAGCTCAAGCACGCTGTTGTCGTACTCATTACCATAGCCGACAAATGCCAGCGTAAATTCGCCATCGGGATAATCTTGTTGGCGTATCAGTTTCATTCCTAACACTTTTGTATAGAAATTAACCGACTGTTCTAAGTTGCCAACACGTAACATCGTATGCAAAATTCTCATTTCAAACTCTCCTTGAGCTTTATAGATTCATTATTTTTAAACAATTTATTTTTAAGAACAGTTATTCTTAGGCTGTTTTTAATTGCGTCAATTGATAATACTTATTCAACAACTGCTCTTGTGTTTCAACCATGTCTGGATTTAGCGGAATGCAATTCACTGGACACACCGCTACGCATTGCGGCTGATCAAAATGCCCTACACATTCTGTGCACAAATTAGGATTGATTTCGTAGATTTCCTGACCTTGATAAATTGCCTCATTCGGACATTCAGGCTCACAAACATCGCAATTAATGCATTCATCTGTTATAAAAAGTGCCATAGATTATGCTCATTTAAACTTCTGCATTTGTTAAATTTTGGTCAGTTTTCAGTTTTTGCAAAATGGCCTCTTCAACCGTTGATGAAACAAACTGATGCACATCGCCTCCCAATTTGGCGACTTCGCGCACAAGACTGCTGGATACAAACATATATTGTTCTGCAGGCGTCAAAAACAAGGTTTCTAACTTTGGGTAAAGCTTGCGATTCATGCCGGCTAATTGAAACTCATATTCAAAATCGCTGGCAGCGCGTAAGCCGCGAATCACCATTTGCGCGCCTTGATCTTGCACAAACTGCATTAACAAACCACTGAATCCAACCACTTTAATATTACTGGATTTTTTAAAGCCACTTTGTGCAAGCGCGACACGCTCCTCTAAGGTGAATAAGGTGCTTTTATTGGTGCTACCCGCAACGGCAACAATCAATTCATCAAATAAATTAGCGGCACGATGCACGATATCTTCATGACCTAAAGTGATTGGATCAAATGTTCCCGGATAGACAGCAATGCGTTTTTTGCTCATGGATAACCTTAAATCAATGCAACATATTAAGAAGTTGAAACCGATTTTAGCAAATGATAGTACACGTTGCCCGCTTTATTTTGCTTAATGACTTGCCAAGTATCGCTGGATAGCACTTCAAATTCTGCTTCTATGTACACAATACCATCTGCGGCAAGGTGTTGATTTAATAGTGGAAGTAATTTGTTAAGCCAATCTTTGTTATAAGGCGGGTCGCAAAAAATAATATCCATCTTTTGCGTCGGCTGACTTAGAAAATTTAAAGCATCAACTTGATGTATCTGGCAATTTTGCGCATTTAACAAGGTTTGATTTTGCAAAAGCGATTTATAAGCTGCCGTTGAGCTTTCTACCATCACCACACTTTTAGCATTGCGCGATAACGCTTCGAACCCAAACGCGCCTGTTCCCGCGAACAAATCTAAGCAAGTTTTACCTGTTAAGTCTTGCCCTAGCCAATTAAAAACCGTTTGCCGAACGCGTTCAGGCGTGGGCCGCAAACCTTCTACATCGGGGAATTTGAGCAAGCGGCTACGCCAAACGCCAGCATTGATGCGGATTTGGTTACTGACAGTTTTGATGCTGGATTTAGTGTTAAGTTTAGATTTTGACAAGGTTTTGTATCAATACTGAGTAGCAGCAAAACCGTATTTTAACGCGTTATGACAGAATTTTTATCAACTTGAGTAAGCCTTAAATTTCAGATCTGACTCAAGTTGATACTATTTGACTGCGTCACTATTGTCCGCCAACAATCACCGATACAAAGTGGTCTGGCTTGATACGGCGTTTGAACGCATCTTTAATTTGCGCAGTGGTCACTTTTTCAATTTCTTTATTAAAGTCTTCTAGGTACGTCAACGGCAATTTGTAAAATCCAATCACACTTAAGTAATCTAATATCTTACTATTGCTATCAAGGCGCATCGGAAAGCCGCCAATGATATTCGATTTAGCCGCTTTCAGTTCTTTCTCAGTCACACCATTTTGGATGAATTTGGTCACCGTTTCGTTCACTACTTTAAGCGCGTCGTTGGCTTGTTCTCTCTTAGTTTGTAAACCGATTTGAAAAGGACCTAACTCGCCCATTGGCATAAAATAGCTGTAAACGCTGTAAACCAAACCACGTTTTTCACGCACTTCTTCGGTCAAGCGTGAGACAAATCCACCACCGCCCAGAATGTAGTTGCCCACATATAATGGAAAGTAATCTGCATCGCCGCGCTTAACACCTGGATAACCTAACAAAATGTGAGATTGGCTGGCTGGATGGTTAATTGTTTGATTGTTGGCTGCAGTTGGTAAAGTCACTTGTGCGATTTTTTCTACCGCTGCGCCTTGTGGCAAACCTTTAGATACATTTTCAGCTATCTCACGCGCCTGTGCTTCTGTCATATCGCCTATCAGCGCGATTGTGGCGCTTTTTGCAGTGTAATATTGCTGATAAAAACTGGTTAAGTCATCGCGTTTCATCGCTTGAATCGTATCGATTTCACCGCTTTCATCCAAACTGTAAGGGTGCGCGCCATATAAAGCCTGCATAAACGCTTTGTTTGAAATGCTTTCAGGTTGCGTTGCGGCTTCTTGTAAACCAGCAACGATACGTGTTTTTTCGCGTTCTAAAATCGCTTGAGGGAAATCAGGCTTGTGCAAAATCTTATTAAAAACAGTCAGCGCTTTAGCTTGCTCACTGGTTAATGTACGCAATTTAAATGCTGCTCTATCCAAATCTAACTCACCACCCAAAATAGCACCGATGTCTGCAAACTGATTGGTAATCGCTTCTTCAGTCAAACCGTCAGCGCCCAGCGTCATCATATATTTGGTCACACCAGCAACGCCAGAAGTGGCTTTGCTATCGTGCGAACTACCCGCAGGAAAATTCACACTTATATCAATAATCGGCAAATCATGATTTTCGACAAAATATACATCGCTACCAGAAGTTGTTTGCCAATGATTAATCTTAACGGCAGCGTTAGCACTTAACGCTAAAAAAGTCACAAAAAAAACGATTAAATATTGCATTGTTTTCATTCTAAAACCTTAAATGGATTTTTGTTTTCAAAATTATTTATTATTAAAAATGCAAAGCTTTAAGTCAGACTAGGCGTGCGATATCGACGTGTACATTAGGTACACGAGAGATTGCACAACGACGTATGACGACAAGGTTTGCATTTTTTACTAGTGGATGTGGGGTTTGCCGACTGGCTTAGCATTCGGATCAATAGGCTGCGGGTCTAGCGTTGCAATCGTCATATTGTCTTTAACCAGATATTTTTTTGCCACAGCTTGAATTTGCTCTGATGTAATCGCTTTCAGACGCTCGGGATACTCTTTCAGTAAGCGCCAACTGTAACCCATGGTTTCAAGTTGACCGATTTGCATGCCCTGGTAAAACATCGAATCACGCTGATAAATATCTGCCGCAATCACTGCTGCTTTAACACGATCCAACTCTTGCTGTGTGACGCCATTGCTTTTAATCAATTCGATTTGTGCCACTAAAGCTGCCTCTAGTTCCGCTACGGTTTTGCCTTCTGCTGGCGTGCCAACCAATTCAAACAAGGCTTCGCGGCCGCGAGAGGTTGTGTCATAACCAGTCCCAACATCAACAGCAATAGAAGTTTCACGCACTAGTTTCTGATTTAATCGAGCAGAATCATTACCACTTAATACGCCAGATAAGACATCTAAAGCATACGGTTCCCAAGCTTGTTCTGCTGTCGTCGGTTTTGATTCTGTTGATGAATGTAAAGTTGGCGCATGAAAGCCCATCATCAAATATGGTAATTTACCTGGCGCTTTCACCACCACGCGACGCTCGCCGATTTGGGCTGGCTCCGTCTGTGGTTTTCTAGCTGGCAATACTTTAGGCTTTATCGCACCAAAATATTGTTTTGCTAATTTTAAGACGTCTTGTGTTTTCACATCGCCCACCACAACCAAAGTCGCATTATTGGGTGCATACCAAGTGTTGTACCATTCACGCGCATCGGCGGCAGTCATATTCTCTAAATCGTTCATCCAGCCAACAACTGGCCTTGCATAAGGGTGTGCATTAAAACTGGTGGATTGAAACTGCTCGTTCACTTTTGATTGTGGCTTATCTTCTGTGCGCCAGCGACGTTCTTCCATTACCACTTTGATTTCTTTAGCAAATTCTTCATCTGTGATGACCAAATTGGTCATGCGATCTGACTCCAACTTAAAAGAAAGTGGCAAATGCGATTTTTCTAGTTGCTGATAATAACAAGTGTAATCTGTACCAGTGAATGCGTTTTCCTTACCGCCTGCAGCTGCTACTATGCGTGAGAATTGCCCTGCTGGCACCCGTTTTGTGCCTTTGAACATCATGTGTTCCAGCACATGCGCCACACCAGTTTTACCATTTACTTCATCTAAACTGCCTGCGCGATACCACACTTGTGACACCACTACTGGCGCGCGATGGTCTTCTTGCACGATTACTTTCATGCCGTTACTCAATTTGAATTCTTGAATCTCAGCTTGCGCATACGATGATATAAGCAAGGGGCTTAATGCCAATAATAGTAAGACTAATCTCGAATTTGTTTTTTTTATCGCTTTTTTTATAGGTGTTCGCACAAAAAATCTTTCTTAAAAATCAATAAATGAGTAGGCGCTTGCAAATAACTAATTGAATGTAACTAGTTAATGTAAATAGAGAATGACACGCCCAATAATGACATAGCTTAAATAAATTTAGTTCCTGCTTGCCAC
>Ga0123388_1113630_pt1 | contig 21029 bp, 22 predicted proteins | sample T0HHNO3metaT_FD_89916 | JGI IMG/M metagenome (GOLD analysis project Ga0123388, IMG submission 89916) | Methane-oxidizing artificial microbial communities from Washington, USA to study methane cycling - T0-HHNO3 metaT (Metagenome... | ecosystem: Engineered > Modeled > Simulated communities...
CAAACCCAAGCCTTTAACCAATATTCGTGCCGCCGGTACTGACGACAGCTTGACCTGCGCCAAAATTCAAAAAATGACGTTGGAACAAGCCTTGGAGTTTATCAGCGATGATGAGCTGGTTGAAGTGACACCAAAATCCATTCGTCTACGTAAAATCTTATTGACTGAAAACGAACGCAAACGCGCCCCGAAATAGTCAAACTAAAAAGCCGTTCTCGTCAGTAACGAGAACGGCTTTTTCAAACTAAACCATTCATTCCGGCTCTACTGCAATACAAACTTAACACCTATCACCAGCAGCAAGGTTGCCAGTACCGGACGCAGAAAATATTCCGGAATCTTGGCACTCAGATGACTGCCGATCCAGATTCCCGGCACCGACCCCAGCAACAAACTGATCAACAAATCCAGATCGAAATTCCCCAAACTCAAATGCCCCAAACCGGCCACTGCGGTCAAAGGAATCGCATGCGCCAAATCGGTACCGACAATTTTCAACGTGGTCATTCTGGGATACAGAAATAACAAAGCCACAGTTCCTAAAGCGCCGGCGCCAACCGAGGATAAAGTGACCAACACTCCAAGTACCGCACCGGTAAACACCGTCGCAACTTTTTCCCAGCGCGGCGAAAAACGGCCGCTATTTTCCTGGTTGCTATGCTCATCATCGATTGCCCCCGTCTTGGCGGCTTTACGCAACAGAATACTGCGAACCAGCAAAGCCAGAGCCGTCAGTAACAAGGCCACACCCAAAGTAAACGTAATCGCGCCGGTCACTTCCTTGCCGACCTCCATCAGATTTTTCAGCACATACAAAGTGATACCGGCGAACGGCAAACTACCCAGTGCCAACCAGCCGACGATTTTCCAGTCCACCGAACCATGCTTGCCGTGATGAACAAACACCCCGGCGGTTTTCGTAATCGACGCATACAGTAAATCCGTGCCTACCGCGACGGCCGGTTTAAAGCCAAACAAAAACACCAGAAGCGGCGTCATCAAAGAACCGCCGCCAACACCGGTAACACCGACCAGCATACCCACGACAAATCCGGATGCCGTATACATTAAATTCATAGACAATCACCTTAAACTTCATAATATTCGATAAGTGACCTCATTATGCCAGCCCAGTCACTCAGCTTATTAATGATTAAATTGCATATGTATATTTAATTTTTAGATATTTATCTGCCTGAGCGCAATTTACTCAACACCTAAATGACTGAGCTCGACGCCATCCTCTAGTAAACTGACTCTTATTCGCTAAAATCCAACTTTAGGAGGATTTATGGTTAGGCATGCAATAGTTTTAGTATTTGGCTGGTTTTTGTCAGGTACGGCCTTCGGTGATCAAGATGACTGGGTCTACACGCCTCGTCAACAGCCGCAGCAACGACAATACCGGCAGCAACCCGAACAGCGGCAATACAATCGCCGAGACAATTACAGCAATGACCATGACCAGTATCGTGATCGTGATCGTGATCGTGATCGTGATCGTGATCGTGATTATCAAGACTATCAAAGAAATCAAGGCAACCAAGATTTTCAGGGCTATCGAGGTGGTTATCGGGGCTATATTCCTCAGCCTCCGACCGGCTATCAGGCTCCAGCCGATTATTATGGATTACCGCCAGTAAGGGGGTTCGTCTACCCACCGCAACCGCAGCAAATGCCGGGGTTCGAGAATCACCCTCGCGGACGCTGGTAGCTGTAAAACTAATTGATCCTTAGCATGAAAAATGGCATCAGGCTTTCGACATTTTTTCACTAAGATTTACCTTATGATTCTGAGCGTTTTTGTCGGGAATTCGATAAATTGTCGGATAGTTGGCAAGCGTTCCCGGAGATAGGCTTTTTGGCGGGCTTGGGGGTTGCCATGAAAGTGCCGACTTTCTGTTTACAAGGACACGCTGAACACACTGGTCGCACTAGTGGATCGACAAGCTCACCACGAACGGAATCAATAACATATGGTTCGCCTTGAGCCTGGTGATGGACTTACTCAGAGCCGCGTTAAGTTTTAAAAACAAACAGTTATTTCCGAATTTTGGACCCGGCGGAAATTGGTCATGATTTTGCTTGGCGGTTAATGCCTGTGCAAATCAAATCGACTAAGGGGAATAAAATGTTTGAACACAAAAATCTTGACGGTACTTGGAACCGCGTTGTTTCAAAAAGCGATGCGTTTCTAAGCGGTGATATTCTGGAAACTCGGGATATGGTCGGCACCGAACCCGAGAAAATCGCCCGTATGCAATTTGCTGTGATCGGCCAGTACTTGGTCGAACGTTGCCTGCCTCCGGAAGCCTTGAGTGAAACTTGGGCGCAGGATGCCGGCAAACTGCCTTGGTGGGATTCGGTAAAAAACCCGCCGCATATGGGCATTATCGCCGACTTCAACAGCCACAACGGCGGTCTGCATCGTATTCCTTTCGACGCCAATCATAATGTCGTCGGCTTTGCCAGCGATGGCGAGGAAATCGTTCTCGGCAAAGGTGTGTACACAGTCACCCGCAAAAGCGATGGCAAAGAGTTAAGCGCTGCATCGCAGAGTGAGCTGCGTGCGTTGTATTTCGCGTAACCGGTGGATTGATCGGCATAGAACTGGGTTGAGCCAAGCAAAACCCAGTTTATTAACCCGGCCCACAAATATCGTCGCTCCCGCGCAAGCAGGAGCCCTGTTTTCACACTGGATTCCTGCTTACGCGGGAATGACGGTATCAGGGAATTTAAGGGCTTGGCTAATATAAAGTTTGGAATAACCATGATCGACCTTGAATTCTAATTCTGTCCTTAACTTCGAATAGTTGGTTTCCCTGAAACGCCCGCCACACTCAGGCGGAGACCCAGATTTTTGATTATCTCTCGGTCTCGGATGCTCCGTATCGATATGCAGTTTTCTCACTTCCCGCTCACCGGCATGATGTGTTTTAGGTAATAATCGGCACGTAGCTGAGAATGTTACGAGTTTTATCGCTGAATGTAGATTATCGGAACAGAACATGGGTATACAGGATCGCGACTACTACCGGGAAAAATATAAACAGGCGTCGCAAGGCAGTAGTCCCGATTTTGTCGCCAATCAGACGATGCAGCAGGGTCGCGGAAAATCAAGTAACAGCGGCATTCGCTATCTTTTGTTTCCGGTCTTAACCATTGCCGCGCTGTGGTACGGCGCCGATGCCTTTTTGCGGTTCGAAAAGGCCAAAAGGCAGGCTGACATACCGCTACCAGTGGCTATTGCTCCGCAAGCCCAACCACAATCCAATCTCATTTCCCCAAAAGCCGGTGGCGTGGTTTTAAAAACCGACCCGCAAGGCCATTTTCGCGGTACGGTGTTAGTCAATAATGTGCCCATGCCTTTTCTGATCGATACCGGCGCGACCAAAACCGTGATTCCGAGCAGTATGGCAATCGAAGCAGGTCTGCCCTTCGGCGGCGTGGTGCAATCGAATACCGCCGGCGGCAAAGTAGCGGATCGCGCAACTCAAATCACAAGCTTGGTTTTGGGTAGCGCCGTCATCAAAAATCTCGATGCGCACATCAACGACCATTTGGATGAAGTGTTGATTGGCATGAATACTTTAAAATATTTCCAGATGACGCAAACCGGCAATACGCTGACCTTGGTAGCCAATAACCAAGCCGGCAACAGACCCGCGAATCAGTCCGTGACCAGTCTGGAAACTATGGCCGCCAATCAGCCGGTTAAAAAGCCCACGCCCATCAAAAAAACCGTGCATTGCGATGAACGTAAGGTCTGCACGACAACCTACAGCGATCATTGATGTCAGCCATTAGCAGCAGTTTTTATGCGTACCTCTCTCGTCTGCGTTGGATCAAGCGTTGGGGTTTGAAGCGCAACGCCCATGAAGAAAACGTCATGGAGCATAGCTGGGAAGTAGCGGTGATTGCCCATACCCTGGCGTTGATCAAAAATCGCTATTTTGGTGGTCAAGTCGACGCCAATGCCGTGGCCACCGCCGCGTTGTATCATGATGTAACCGAAGTGATTACCGGCGATTTGCCGACGCCGATCAAATACCATTCGCCGGCGATACTTGGCGCGTATAAGCAAATCGAACAGCAGGCCGAAACCGAACTGTTGAACCTGTTGCCGGACGCATTGCGCGAGGATTTTCGATCATTTATTCAACACGAAAACCTGCCGGATGCTCATCAGCACATCATTAAAGCGGCCGACAAGATTTCCGCCTACTTAAAATGCCAAGCCGAACTCAAGGCCGGCAACACCGAGTTTGAAATGGCCGCCGCGCAGTTGGCTAAGAATATTCATGAATTGCAGCAGCCGGAAGTGGTGTTTTTTATGCAGGCCTTTGCGCCCAGTTGTGGCTTAACCCTGGATGGCTTAATACAAAAAAGCGATTCCGAAAAAGACCGGACTCTATAATCCGCGCTCCAGTAGTTTCAACTGATTTTTAAATTCGCTTTTCAACCGATAAAGCTGCGCCGGCCTATGCGCGCCGGCGGATTCGGTCTGCCCAGCGACCGCTTCCAACACCCCTAATTCATCCATTTTTCGCCGAAAGCTGACTTTATTCAACGTTTCGCCTAGGCAGGCCTCGTAAATCTTCTGCAATCTTGGCAGGCTAAAGGTTTCACCGGCCAAGTAACAAGGCAAGGAGGAATACTGCGACTTGTTACGAATCCGATCCACGGCAGCGGCAATGATTTCGTTATGGTCAAACGGTAAACGCCGCAAGGCATCCACCGGACAAATCATTAGGCCCGGATTGGTTGCGGACAGGATCAAATCGGCATCGACCAAGGCAAAATACACTACCGAGATTGACCAGCCGCGTGGATCTCGCGCTGCGCCGGCAAATGTTTTTAGTTGCTCTAAATAGGGCGGCAGCAAGCCGGTTTTTTGTTGCAGGATGCGTACTGAGGCGTCCAGGCAATCCCTATCATCTTGGGCATGAATATAACCGCCGGGCAAGGCTTCCTGGTTTGCGTAGGGTTCTTTGTCGCGTTTGGACAGCGTGACGCACAAGCGATCTTCTTTGATGATCAGTAAGACGATATCGACGGTTGAAATAATAGCTTCGAGCATATCAATGTTAAGTTGGGTGATGTTGAGGATCAAACTTAGTAAAGAATTATAAACAATTCTATCAATACCCATATACAAAGCTGTATCTGACATATTTTTGTTAGTTGCATTATTAAACTAACTTGGTTAAGCTAAGCCCATCTCAAATATCTTCGCAGGTTAACGCCCATGGCCAATACTCAATTACTGATCATCGATGCGCAAAACGACTTTTGCGATTACTCCAAAGAGGCTTACGTTCCGGCCCTACCCGTGCCCGGCGCCTATCAGGATTGCCTGAGACTGGCGCAGCTGATTGAGCAAGTTGGACTTGCCATTAGCGGCATTATCGCCACGCTCGATACCCATCACATGATCGATCTAGCGCACAACACATCTTGGCTAACTGAACACGGCGCAGCACCGCCGCCATTTTCCGTGGTCACTGCTGCTGATTTTTTAGCTGGCCGTTATCGCCTGGCCGCCACACCGGTGTCACCGGAGCAAAACGATTATGTTCTAAACTATCTGCAACAACTGGAACAGATGCAGCGGCCTTTTATCCTTTGGCCGCCGCATTGTTTAATCGGCACACCGGGACACAATCTTAACCCCGAGTTGGCGCAAGCCTTGAGCGACTGGGAAACGCGGACCTGCAAAGCCGTTACGCTCGTGCAAAAAGGCGAAAACATTTGGACGGAAAGCTTTTCGGCGTTAAAGGCGGTAATTCCCGATCCTGCCGATCAGGCTACGCACTTGAATCTGGCCGTGTTGAAAATGCTCGCTCAGTCGGATCGTTTAATAATCGCCGGCCAAGCCAGCAGTCATTGCGTCAAAGAAACGATTTGCGACATCTTGCAGTTCGGTACCGCAGAGCTAAAACACAAGCTGGTAATTCTGACTGACTGCATGAGTCCTGTGAGTGGATTCGAAGCGGCAGTTGAGCAATTTTTTACCGAACTGCACGCACAGGGCATTCGTCTGGCGACCAGCACCGAAATTGCCTTAGAACTCGCCTCCGCAAACCCTAAAGAATAAGGAATGCTCATGACTGCCATCGTCAAAAGCCTGCTAGAAAACGATTTGTACAAATTTCCGATGTGGCAAACCATGCTGCATAAGCGCCCGGAAGCCAGTGCCGAATACGATTTTATCTGTCGGAGCACACCGGAATATCCGCTGGCTGAGTTGCTAGGCGATGTCAAACAAGAACTGGATCAGCTCTGTTCCCTGCAATTTGCCGACGACGAACTGGCCTATCTAGCCAAGCTGCGTTACTTGAAGCCGGACTTCATCGAGTTCCTGTCCTTGTTTCGGTTCAGAAGCAAATACATCAAGGCATTTGCCGAAGGCGACACCCTGAGAATTCAAGCCCAGGGTCCGCAAGTGCATGTGATGAATTTCGAGATTTTTTGTCTGTACATCGTCTCGGAACTATATTTTCGCCGCTTCGATCAGGCTGTGCTGCTCGCTGAAGGCCGGCGGCGTTTACAGGAAAAATTGGCAACGTTAAAAGCCTTTGCCGAACAGCCCGCAAAAACCCACGCCTTTGAGATTTTCGATTTTGGTTTACGCCGGCGCGCCTGGGGTAGTTGGCAAGAAGAAGTCGTGCGCACGTTTCAAGCCGAGGTGCCGAGTTTGTTCAAAGGTACGTCCAATGTGTATCTGGCCAAACAGTTCGGTTTAACGCCGATTGGGACGATGGCGCATGAATATCTGCAATCGTACCAAGCGCATGTGGTGCGGCTGCGAGAATTTCAACGTATGGCTTTGGAAGATTGGGCGCAGGAGTTTCGCGGCGATTTAGGCGTCGCTTTAACCGACACCATCGGCATGGATGCTTTTCTGCGCGATTTTGATTTGTATTTTGCCAAGTTGTTTGACGGCCTGCGGCATGACTCCGGCGACCCGGTGGTTTGGGGTGAAGAAGCCATCGCCCATTATCAAAAACTACGCATCAATCCGCACAGCAAGCGCCTGGTGTTTTCGGATGGATTGGATATTCCCAAGGCGATTGGCCTGTATGAACACTTTGCGGATCGCATTCAGCTGGGCTTTGGCATCGGCACCCATTTAACTAACGATCTTGGCGGTCCCAAACCTTTGAATATTGTGATGAAGCTGGTGCGCTGTAACGGCGACCCGGTGGCGAAATTGTCCGACGCCCCCGGCAAGACCTTATGCAACGACCAAACCTTTATTGCCTATTTGCGGCAGATTTTTAATCACTACGCCTAAGTTCTGCATAGGAATTTTTTATGTCTACACGTAATGCCTTGACTGTCGCCATCGCGCAAATTAATCCGATGGTCGGCGATTTTGCCGGCAATCTTGAGATTGCCCAGGATGCTTTCCGGCAAGCCAGCGAGCAGAAGGCGCAACTGTTGGTATTTCCGGAGCTGTCTTTGTGTGGTTATTACCCCGGCGACCTGTTGAACGAATCGGCTTTTATCCGTAAAGCCTACGAAGCGCTGGCGGACCTGGCCGCTTTCTCGAAACAGTATCCGGGCATCAGCGCCATTGTCGGCATGCCGATAAAGTCGACCGGGCCAGGCAAGCCGCTGTATAACGCGCTGATTGCCGTTCATAACGGCGAAATGATTGCCGAATATCATAAGCAACTACTGCCTACCTACAATATTTTCGACGAGCGCCGTCACTTCGAACCGGGCCAGCAAGGCGCGGTTAGCATCGAGATCGGCAGCTACAAGGTCGGGCTGATGATTTGCGAAGACGGCTGGAACGACAATACCGACGATTATCCGGTCAATCCTTACGAAGCGCTTGCTGAAACTCACCCGGATTTTGTGGTCAGCATTAATGCCAGCCCGTCCAATATTGGTAAACGCACACAAAGGCATCAGGTGATTTGCGGCGCGGCCCGCCGACATGGCTTGCCGATACTTTACGTCAATCAAGTCGGTGGGCAAGACAGTATTGTGTTCGACGGTGCTTCCTTTGCGGTGAATGCCGATGGCGAAATTGCGCGCGAATGGCCGGCTTTCGAAACCGTGATAGACACGCTGCGTTTTGCAGAGGGCGAATTTCAAACCATTGCGCAACCGGCCCAATCCCAAATTGATAACGATCAGGAATTCATTCTGCAACACATATTGTTGGGCTTACGGGACTATGTGCGGCGTTGCGGCTTCAAGCAAGTCGTGGTGGGTTCGTCGGGCGGCATCGATTCGGCATTAACGATTGCCATTGCCGCCGAGGCCTTGGGGCCGGAGAATGTCATAGCGATCACGATGCCGTCTGCATTTTCCAGTAGCGGTTCGGTGAGCGATTCGCAACTGCTCTGCGATGCCTTGGGCGTAGCGCTTTACAGCTATCCGATCAAGACGCTGGTGAATGATTTTGGCTCGCAATTTCTAAGCAGTTTTACCGACGAACTGCGTGGTTTGAGTTTGGAAAATCTGCAGGCACGTTTACGCGGCACCATCCTGATGGCGTACTCCAACCACACCGGCGCAATGGTCCTTACCACCGGCAACAAAAGCGAAATATCGGTGGGATATTGCACGCTGTACGGCGATACCAACGGCGGTTTGGGCCTGATCGGGGACCTTTACAAAACCGAGGTGTATCGCTTGTCTGCTTACATCAATCAGCGTGCGGGGCGAGAAATCATTCCCGCAGCGATTTTAACGAAACCGCCTTCTGCTGAATTGGCGCCCGATCAAAAAGACACCGATAGCTTGCCGCCTTACGAGGTGTTGGATGAAATCTTGAAACTGCTGATCGAAGGCAAGCAGTTGGCTGCGCGGGAATATCAACAAGCCCGGGAGTTTGTGGCAAGCTATAGAGCCACCGCCGCCGGCGAAGCGGTGTACCAGCGCATCGTCGGCATGATAGCGCGCAACGAGTACAAGCGCCGGCAAGCGCCGCCGATTATTCGGGTGCGGCCCAGAGCGTTCGGCGCCGGCCGGCAAATGCCGATTGCGGCCAAGCACTAAGGGTAAACGCGATGACCAAATACCAAAAAGCCATTGTGATTGGCCGTTACCAAATCTATCACAAGGGTCACGAGCAGCTTACCAACCGGGCGCTGGAAATCGCCGATGAGGTATTGGTGATCGTCGGTTCGTCGTTTCAGTCCAGAAACATCCGCAATCCGTTCAAATGGACCGAGCGGGCGGCTATGATCACCACGACTCTGCCGCAGAGAGATCAAGCCCGCCTGCGGTTTTTGCCGGTGCGGGATTACTATGACGACACACTTTGGAATGCCGATGTCAGACGGCAGGTTGCGGAATATGTTTCCGACGCCGACCGGGTCGCGTTGGTCGGTTTTAAAAAGGACGAGTCCACTTATTATCTGAATAATTTTCCCGATTGGTCGATGGTGGAGATAGAGTCCGAGCTTGATATCGATGCCACGGCGTTGCGCAACCAGCTTTTTGCAGCGGAAAGTGCCGGGACAGCCTTGGCAAATATCGCCAGTCGCATTTCTATGCCAGTGCGGGAATTTCTAAATGATTGGTCCAATAGTCCTGAATACACGATATTAAAAGCCGAATACGCCAAAATCGACCAAGAGAATCAAGTCTACGCCGGCATTCCCTGGGATGTTATTTCGACGACAGTGGATGCCGTGGTTACCTACAACGATCATGTATTACTTGGCAAACGCAAGTATTATCCCGGTAAAGGCTTATGGGCTATCCCCGGTGGCTTCCTGGAAAAACGCGAATCCTTATTACAAGGTGCGATACGCGAGTTAAAGGAAGAAACCAGCCTGAACGTGCCGGATGCCAGTTTGCGAGATTGTCTGCAACACGTTAAAGTTTTTTCCCACCCAAGAAGATCGTGCCGTGGACGCGTCATTACTCATGCGCATCACTTTGCTTTGGCAACCCCTTGGCCGGATAAGACTTGGCCTGAGATTAAAGCTGCGGACGATCTTGAAAGCGTGGCCTGGGTGCCAATCACGCAGCTGCCAGCGCTGGAAGAAGCGCTGTTTGAAGACCATTTCGCTATCTTGTGCAACTTCCTGTCATTTCAAGCCAATTAGAACGATGTACTTTATTTAAGCTTAACAGGTCGGACGGAATAGCCAGGGAAACTCATCAATGAAACCCGAAGATTTACAAAAGCTGGTCAGTGTTACTATGCCTTATGGCAAATACAAGGGTCGCGTCATCGCCGACTTGCCCGGTCACTACCTCAACTGGTTTGCGCGAGAGGGATTTCCTGGCGGCGAACTAGGCAGACTATTGGCATTGATGCAGGAAATGGATCATAACGGCCTGAAACCTCTGCTCGATCCGCTCAGACAAATAAGGTTTTGATTAGTCGGTCGGATATCTGTACCAACTGCATTGAGCGGCATTTCCCCCATATCAGATGGCTTGATTTTTAGGCAAAAAAATTCCGACACTAGGTCGGATTGAGGGAGGAAGTTATTGCGCTGAACATCTCTGCAATGGCCAATATAGTATCAGTGTTTTCTAATGCGGAGAATGCGACATAATGTCACGCTCCACTTGGCTAATACTCGGCTTAATGATGCCCGTGGTGACCAAAGTGCCCGTGACCGTGATGCCCGCCATAGCCCCTATAGCCTCCATATCCCCAGCCGCCGCGAAACATTGGTACGGGTACCGGCACAACCGGCGCTGAATAACCGTAACTATAGCCATAGCTACCATACCCATAGGGCGTGTACGTTGCTGGATAGGAATCGGCATAGGGCGCGTAAGCCACACAGCCGCTCAACATCGTCAGACTCAAAAAAATTAGTGCCAAGCGGATTCTAGTGTTCACGACTACCAACCTCGCCGTATATTCCGGTCACAACGCGGCGCACGGATGGGTTGTTGGTAAACAAATCCTCTTACTGGCGGCAACCCATAATAATCTGCCGGTGCTTGGTAATAGCCCACTGCGGGCGGCGGCGCATATGTCCGGTAATACGGGGTGTTATAGGTATACCCCCAGTTATCACGCTGATAATTAGGATGATGTCTGCCACCCCAATTGCCTTCATGTGCAAAGGTTGCGCTCGAAAAGAGCAAGATGATTGCTAATAGTGTGGTAAGCCTGAACATAAACCCTCCTTATCCGGGATCTTCAGTTGCGGCTCATTGTTCTCTCGCAGGCTTAAACATCTCTTAACTGACGATTATTCTTGAACTGACTTTTTTGGTGGCAGGTATTGATCGATGGTTCCTCCTCATTTCATCTTTCCATAAAATACCTGACTGGATAGCGTGTTGTAAGGTAAAACAACTAACAATTGCATTTAATACGGAGACTACATGAGCAACCTGTTTGAGCCCATCAAAGTTGGAGACATCAATTTACCTAACCGCATCGTGCTGGCGCCTTTAACGCGCTGCCGGGCTAGTGTCGGCCGCGTGCCTAACGAGTTGATGGCCGAATACTACGCGCAGAGAGCGGATGCAGGGCTGATCTTAAGCGAAGCCACCAGTGTCTCCGCGCAAGGTGTGGGTTACCCCGATACGCCCGGTATTTGGTCGGATGAGCAAGTGGCAGGCTGGACCAAGGTGACCAAAGCGGTACATGCAGCCGGCGGACGAATTTTGCTGCAACTCTGGCACGTCGGCCGCGTGTCGCACCCTGATTACCTAAACGGCGAGTTGCCCGTCGCACCCAGCGCCATTGCGCCCTTGGGGCATGTTAGTCTGCTCCGGCCAATGCGCGACTACGTGACACCCAGAGCCTTGGACATCAGCGAAATCCCCGGCATTGTCGAGACTTACCGCAAAGGCGCGGAAAACGCCAAACTTGCCGGCTTCGATGGTGTGGAGATTCACGGCGCCAATGGCTATCTGTTAGACCAGTTTTTGCAGGACAGCACCAATAAAAGAACCGATGCCTACGGCGGCTCGATTGAAAACCGCGCCCGCCTGATGCTGGAAGTGACGGATGCGGCCATTTCGATATGGGGGCCGGGTCGGGTCGGCGTGCATCTTGCGCCCAGAGGAGACTCGCATACGATGGGTGATTCAGATCCATTAAATACATTTGGCTATGTAGCCGAGCAATTAGGCAAACGCGGTATTGCTTTCATTTTTACCCGGGAATCGCTCGGAGAGAATCGTATCAGCCCGGCGTTGAAAAAGCGTTTCGGCGGTGTGCTGATTGCCAACGAAGGCTTTAATCGCGACACCGCGCAACAAGTCATTGCCGCCGGCGAAGCGGATGCCGTCTCGTTTGGCAAGGACTATATTGCCAATCCCGATTTAGTCCGGCGCCTGCAACTGAATGTGGCGCTTAACCCCTACCATGCTGAAACTTTTTATGGCGCTGCGGGGCAAGATCCGAAAGTTGGCTATACCGATTACCCGAGTTTGGTAGCAGAAGTGGGTTAAATAATCTTGTGGTTCCCGCACAAGCGGGAGCCACAAATTCTACGCGCCAGTTGGTTGCGATGCTCGCAAGGCGATTTTAATCGCCACCCGGAAGCCCGGACAACGCCTTTTCCTGCAATGACTCCAACCAAATTTGGTGATATTTGGACATCCGCTTCGGTAAAAACAGTTGGCCGAGACGCGCCAGCCAACCATGTTGGGTTTCTTCGGTAAGTACATCGCAACCTTTCGCGCTTGGTCGTAACAGCCAGGCGTGGTAAGCATCGACGCCTATGCCCTTCGCGTCCCAAGCCAGTCGCTCATTCGGCACATACTCCAATACGGTGGAAGTAATGGTGACGCCAAAGGTTTTCCAACGAAACCGCGTGCCCAGCTTAAGTTCTGTACCGGCTTTTTCCAGGATGCGCAGATTGGCCGAGTTGACATACCAGCTTGGCCACAATGGCGCCCGCACCAGCCAAGCCCAAACCCGCTCTGGTTTAGCCGGCATATCCAGTTCGTTGCGCACATGCACCGGGCAATTTTGCGGACGGTAATACTCTGGCCATTGGATGCATGATTGGTCGTTCATAAGGTAACCCTCCTGATGTAAAACTTTTAACTGATCGGTATCGTCCAGAAAATATTTCTACAGCCGATTTAACCCCCACCTTAACAGCCTTTTCCGACCTATCCGCGATTATTCTGGATAGCTTGCAAAAACTGGAACACAGAGGCCTAATGGATATGCACGCCAAGCATCACGCCTGGGAAGAGCATCATTTGTATCCACGCCTTTATCGTAGATAAACCTATCATCGATAACGAAAGTGACCCCGGTAGTAATAACTCACACCCCACCAGGGATGGCGGATGCTGAAGTCCAGATAGAACTCGTCCTCAGAAATTGCACGTTCGCTGATGCTTGCCGAACCGAGTAACAACCAATCCGGAATGTTCATCCGTAGCGAACCGCATTGCCAGAAATGGCCATTGCTGCAATACAGCAATTCGCCGTTCCTGACGCTGACGTTCAAGCACAAACCAAAGCCAAAGCCTATCAGCTCGACTAACTCGTGGTCAGCCGCATAACTCATCCTGGAACTGAAGCAATCAGTTTTACCATCGGCGTAAGTCATCGTCCTATGCCAATGCAAAAGTTCGCCGTCGGCGGTCTTGTCCACTTCGGCCTGTGCCGCCTGCCCGCGCCACAGCAACAAGCCGCCGAACAAATGAATCAGCCAGATCAATGGAAACAGATAGTTTGGATAGCCTATCTCCATTTTACCCACGAGCCGACTTTGTTGGCCGTTGCAAATTCGGTAATGTCTTTGAATCACTTGCGGCAATTGTTGCCAATCGTCGCCCAATACTTTTTGCATTAATGACACGGACATGGCTTAGCTCCAGAGTGAGTTGTGAAATACCATCAAGGTGGTGATGCCTATCATGCCGAAGAAGGCCGGCACGCCCAGCCACAGCCAGATCTTGGAATAATAGTGATACAGATAAGGTAAGGCTCGGCCTTGGGCCAGTGACTCGGTGGCGATGTCGCGCATGCGGATCTGCAAAATCACCACCGGCAACCAGCACAGCCCGGTGATTAAATACAGCACCAATGTCCACCACAGCCAGCCGTCGCCGAACGAGGCCGACAATTGGTCGGCCAGTAAGACACCGGTTAGCGGCTGGATAATCACGGTCGGCGTGGTGAACCACCAATCGGCCAACACTACATGTTTGCTGGTTGTCGCGATTGCCGCATGATCGCCGCTTTTGTCAGCCATTACTTTGTAAAACACCGTGCCGGAACCCAAGCCGAACAGTACGATGGCGCTGAGGATGTGGATCAATTTTAACGATAAATACATCATGACTGTTCTCCTTCCATTGCTCTAAACATCAACAAACACATTAAAAACGGCAGGTTTTTCAATAGTGGGCCGAACGGGTGGAATACAAACGCCGGCAAGCACAACGCCACTACCAGGCTATAGCCCAATACGATCCAGAACTGCCAGAGCAGCAGTTTGTTGATCATAAACCGCACTAAAGTTGCCAGACCCAAGGCAATATCCATTGCCGCCAAACCGTATAAAGCTATTGGCGCGCCCAAGCCGTTGACCCCGAGCGGCGCCAACAATTGGTAACTGAGTTGATGCGGATAGAAAAACAGCGAGGTGATACCGCTCCATAACCAGACGAAGGCAATCGTGTATCGCAGCAAAGGCTTGAGAAAATACAAGCCGGCATGCCAACGCTCGGCTTGGCTGGCCGCTTGTTCGAACCATTGTTCGTTCAAGTTGACGGGCGCTCGACCTAAAAACTGAGTGAGAGGGCCCGGATCTGCGCAATTGCCGCGATTAAGCATCGCTACGTTGTCTTTGCTCAAAATCGGCTCGCCCAGCCATTTGCCAAAACCCGCCATGATTAACGCATAGTGGTAAGGAATAGAGTACGTTTTGGCCTTGGGTTTGCCCAGTCGCCGCCTAAGCCCTTGCAGCCAGTCCGCATAAGTTATCGGACTGGGGCCGACCAAGGCCAAGGTCTTACGGCCAGATACAGCGGGCTCGAGACAACGACAGACGGTAGCGGCTACATCATCGATATGAATAGGTTGTAAAAGCTGGTGTCCACCATCCGGTAGCAAGTGCACTGGTAAGGCCGCAAAGGCATGAAACAAGCCACTACTTTGTCCCCCCTGGCCGTAAACCAGCGACGGCTGCAAGACAAACCAATCCACGACCAATTCCTGTAAGGCGACGTCTGCGGCTTTTTTACTTAGGTGGTAAGCCGATTCCGCATCCGCATCGGCACCCAGAGCTGAAAGTTGCACGATCTTTTTTACTCCGGCTTGGGCACCTGCCTCAAACAAGGCTACCGGCGCTTGGGTGTGCAATTGGGCGAAGCTCTGGTTTTTGTTCTCGGCAATAATGCCGACGCAGTTGACGATTGCATCGACAGCTTGCAGATGCGGCAGCCAGGAGTCGATTGCACCGGCCTTGGCGAAGTCCAATTTTAATGGGGTCAGGTTTGGATGATCGATCAGCAGCTGTTCGGGGTGACGACAACAGGCCGTGATCCTGTGACCCTGTCGCAGCAATTCGCATAGTACGGCGTTGCCGATAAAACCGGTCGCGCCGGTTAATAGAATATTCATGGTTTTGCTCCAAAAGTTGAGAGGCAGGAGCAGGTTAACGACAGCAAACTGGACGAACTTCCAGATTGATAGGACAGGAATATAAATAATTTACGCTGGATATAAACCCATAAATATCAACGTCATATATATTTACAAAATGATAAAAATGGAGTTTTTTTCTTTAGCCGGCGTGCGTTTTGCGAAATTGCCCGGGCGCCACACCGACAATGTCGCGAAACGCCGCGTAAAAATTGGACTGGGTACTAAAGCCCACCGTCAAGCCTATCGACAATACCGATGCATTGGGCTCTGCCAATAAAAGTTGTTTCGCTGCGGCTATGCGCTGCTCGCGGATGTAGCGGGAAAAGCCTTGTTGAAATTCGGTATTGATCAGCTCCGACAACTGATGCTGACTCACCTCCAATTGCTCGGCCAGCAGGGCTAGATTCAGGGTTTCCAGCGCATATAGTTTGTCCTGTGTCATCAACACGTCGAGCTTGGCCAACACTGCGGACTTATCTACATTTTTTAATGTCGATTCCGCATAAGCCGCTTGCACCGCTTCCGACACGTCGGCGGCGATGCCGGGGAAACGCAGCAAGGTCAATGCTACCGCGAAAAAGGCCATACCGATCAAGATGCTGTAAGCGCCGATAAAGTCGGTTTCATTGAGCAAGGGCCAAATAAAACCCAACACCAACACCGCCAGGGCAATCGCAAACAAAGTCCCCAACGCCAACAGTTCCAGATGAAAACGCCGGCGTTGTTCGCGCAACGCATAGACCGTTTTTGCCAGCCAGAGCAAATAACCGCTGCCGATTAAAAATGCGCCGGGCAAAGCCATCGGGTAAGGCAAGCAAAAGCACAATACTAACGGTAAAACATGCAGGCCGTCGTGCCAGCGGCAGTGAACTTGGGTAAGCAATAGTTGGCGACTGTAGAAATAAAAGCTGGGGGCGATGCTGTATAGCAGTAGCAAATACAGCACAGAGTGCAGGTAATCGAATCGGCTTAATATCCAGCCCAGATGCAGGATTTGAATACCTGCCAAGCCGGCGATCAACAAAAATCCGGCCCATGGCGCAGAGCCGCGTTGCAGTTCCTGACGCTGCAAGAGCTTACCGATGATTAACAACAGTGCCGCGCCTAAAGAAAACCCGATGAATAATAAAGAAGCGATTTGCATGGCAGACCAAGCGGGAAAATGAGTTTTTAGTTTAGACCTGGTTTTCCAAGCCGCACAAAAGACCGCTGGCTTGGAATCTATGTTTATCGGTGCTATCGCTTAGCGCCACTGTTGGTTAAAATCCCGGACAGGCGAACAAGAGGAAATACACATGGCGTTAGCGGAAAAATTATCGATCAGCGTCGCGGATTATCTGCAAGGCGAATTAGTTAGTGACATCAAGCACGAATATATTAGTGGTGATGTTTATGCGATGGCGGGGGCGAAAAGGTCACACAACATTATCAGCATGAACCTGTCGGGATTGGTTTTTGCGCATTTACGCGGCACACCCTGTCGGGTTTTTAATTCAGATATGAAGGTGCATATCCAAACCGCCCAAGATGACTGTTTCTTCTACCCGGATTTACATATTACCTGCTCTGCCACCGACACCGCCGAACATTACAACAGCCAGCCGAAGTTGATTATCGAAGTGTTATCTGACACCACCGAACGCTACGACCGCGCCGAAAAGTTTCACCATTACCGCAAACTATCCAGTCTGGAAGAATACGTGCTGATAGCTCAAGATACACAACGAGTCGAATGCTATAGCCGCGACAATCAATGGGATTTACGGCTTTATCAAGCCGGTGATCGGGCAGTGTTGCAGTCTATCGGCTTGGAATTGGCCGTTGCCGAAATTTATGAGGGGATAGCGTTCGACGATGTGGCTTAGAGACGCAATCCCTGCGTCTCTAATTTTCCGATCTACTTAGAACTTACGCCAACACTACCGGAATTTTGCCGATTTTTGATTGCCATTCCTTCGGTGCGGTATTGTGAATCGACTCTCCACGACTATCCACCGCCACCGTCACCGGCATGTCTTCCACCACAAATTCGTGAATCGCTTCCATACCCAGCTCGGGAAACGCCACGACACGCGCTTGTTTGATAGCTTTTGACACTAAATAAGCCGCGCCGCCAACCGCGATCAAATACACGGCTTTGTGTTTGGCAATGGCCGTTATCGCTACTGGGCCGCGTTCGGATTTGCCTATCATGCCCAGCAAGCCGGTTTTTTCCAGCACCGTGTCGGTGAAGCTATCCATCCTGGTGGCTGTAGTCGGACCTGCCGGGCCAACCACTTCGTCACGCACCGCATCGACCGGGCCGACGTAATAAATGAATTTGTCTTTTAAATCGACGCCGTTCGGTAAGGGCTCGCCTTTGTTCAACAGATCGACGATGCGCTTGTGAGCGGCGTCGCGGCCGGTTAATAAGGTGCCGCTCAGCAGCAAGGTTTCGCCGGGTTTCCAGTCGGCAACGTCTTGCTTGGTCAGACCATCGATATTGACGCGGCGGGCGCTGCTGGCCGATTGGGTAATTTCCGGCCAGTCGCTTAGTTTCGGCGGCGTCAGCAGCGCTGGGCCGGTGCCGTCCAATACAAAATGCGCGTGGCGGGTGGCGGCGCAGTTGGGGATCATCGCCACCGGCTTATTGGCGGCGTGGGTCGGGTAGTCCAGGATTTTGACGTCCAGCACCGTGGTCAGGCCGCCCAGGCCTTGGGCGCCGATGCCCAGCGCGTTGACTTTGTCGTACAACTCCAGCCGCAATTCTTCTAGCGCATTGCTGGGGCCGCGCGCGATCAAATCCTGAATGTCGATTGAACCCATGCAAGCCTGTTTGGCCAATATCATGGCTTTCTCGGCGGTGCCGCCTATGCCTATACCCAAAATGCCCGGCGGACACCAGCCGGCGCCCATGGTCGGCACGGTTTTTAACACCCAATCGACGATATTGTCGGCCGGGTTCAACATCACAAATTTGGATTTGGCTTCCGAGCCGCCGCCTTTCGCCGCCACTTCCACGTCCACCTTGTCACCCGGCACCAATTCCATATGCACCACCGCCGGAGTGTTGTCTTTGGTATTGATGCGCTTGCCGGCCGGATCGGACAGAATCGACGCGCGCAAGACGTTGTCCGGATGCAAATAAGCCTGGCGCACACCTTCGTTAACCATCTCGGTCACGCTCAATGCCGCATCCCAGCGCACGTCCATGCCTATCTTCAAAAATACCGTAACGATACCGGTGTCCTGACAAATCGGCCGCCGGCCCTCGGCGCACATTCGGGAATTGATCAGGATTTGCGCCATCGCATCTTTCGCCGCCGGGCTTTCCTCCTTTTGGTAAGCCGCATACAGCGCGTCTATAAAATCTTTGGGATGGTAATAAGAGATAAACTGCAAAGCATCGGCGATGCTTTGAATAAATTCGGTTTGGCGGATGGTGGTCATGGTGGTCATCGGGCTATGAAGGAGAATGTTTGGAAATTTATCACGAACCGCTACCGCCCTGAATCAAAATCTGGTAGCCGAAACCAGTGCAAGCCATCGGCATAAAAATTAAAACGGCAAGTTGGATGTCAGGCGGCGTCATGCCCCCCAGCTATAGGCGCTAAGCTGCCGGAGTCGCTGATTTTCCGGTTAAATCCTGGGCATTGCTGGCTAAGCGTGCGAGATTCATAATCGGCACAGCCCGACCATTCTCAAAAGAGACGAACACGGAAAAATGCGCGGACGGCGATATTACTCATACTTTTACATAAGGACTTAGCCCCGATTAGCGGAGCGTAATCGGGGGAATGAGTTGAATCTTGCGTACGATTAAGCTTTGCTAACAGTATCTACGGGTAATCGTGAAATCGGGATGGTTTTGTTCCCGTATGCTGCGCCGAGCACCGGAGCTTTTGAACGGAACAGCCCGCTAGGGGCGCCGCAAGGATGCGGCGCGTTGACGAAGGGGCAGGAAGCCCCTTTCGGCAACCCCGTTCAAAAGCGAGGAGCGCAGGGAATAAGCGGCATCCGGGTGGCCTTTTCTTTGGATACTTTCTTTTGGCCACACAAAAGAAAGTATCTCGGCTGTCGGGCCGACAAATCGGCAGGATAGCCGATTTGCATGCGTCCGCACCCGAAGGGCGAAAAACAAGGATGTTTTTCGTGAAACCGACATTAAAACCAGCCGTCGCGTTAGCGACACCAAAAATGAAAGCCTATTGACCGCGTGGGCACAAAAACCGTGCCCACCCTAGACGACTTGTCCGGGGGGTTAGACGTGTTCATTTTTGTTTAAACTTACAAACCATACGTGGGATCAACGTTCTGTTTCCACGACGGTTTATAGGTGCCCCTAAAGGCCCTCGTAACTCAGCCACATATGCGGAGGCCGGATCTTTGTGCTCTTCTGTTGAAAACTGAAGCTCTCGCATCACAATGTAGTTCTTGGAGCCGTGCCTCCAAATCTGCATCTCGGTCGGAACGGCTTCCTGCTTATTCGTAAATATCACTGCGTTGCCCGGATTTAATTGCTGGATTATTCCTAATGATTTTCCGATAGTACGATTTGCTCTGAGTGAGCGAAACTCGTCTGGTGCCATAACGTAAAGCCAGTCCCACAAAGCTGAGCGGAGCATGCCGGTCTCTTTTATTACAACGTCGCTCTGGCCGTCATTGTTTATATCAATAGACCTGAATTCGTATTTGTTTTCTCGTTGCTTTCCTTCGGAGTCAATTGAAGGATAAAAATCCTTGTCCCATTCAACTGAGCCGAAGGCTTCCCGCCACTGACCATTCCAAAATCTATACCTTGGAATGTTACTCAGGATTCTTGAGGCATCATTGCATAATGCTTTACTGCTCATCCAGGACGATCTAATTTCAATTGGGTCATCTTTTAGGCCATTAGCAAACGTACTGAGACTCGAGCACACTAAAAGGACGATAGCAATTAGGTGGGGCATGCGCATGCGGGATCTAATAAGTCATCAAATAGTTTCTGTATATCACCCAAGTATGCGGAATGAACGACATGCCACCAATAACCGCCAGTAAAACTCAACCCGCCCTCTCAATCATCCCCTCAGCCTGCTTGGCAAACGCCTTCAAATCGCCTTTCTTCACCGTGGCGCGCGGAATCACAATCGCCGCATCAATATCCACATAGATGTAAACGTAGTCTTTATGCTTCTCTACCCGCAACATGTCTTTCCAGGGGGTTTTACTTTTGCCGCCGGGGGCGCGTTCTTGCAGAAATTCCGGCTCGATGCTCAGCCAATGAATGCCGAATAAAGCCTTTTTTTCCGCTTCAGTGTATTTATCAAAAAACTGCCGGCGTAAATCCATCTTCATGATAAACGGCGAGGCAAACGACCAGGCCAGCGCCAGGATGGTGATGTAGGCTGTGGTGGTCATGTCCACGTAGTAAACGTAATAAAACAAGCCGATCGCCATCATCACGCCGGGCGCGAAGATGCGGTTTTGGCGGATTTTTTTCTGC
>Ga0123388_1079667_pt1 | contig 20613 bp, 17 predicted proteins | sample T0HHNO3metaT_FD_89916 | JGI IMG/M metagenome (GOLD analysis project Ga0123388, IMG submission 89916) | Methane-oxidizing artificial microbial communities from Washington, USA to study methane cycling - T0-HHNO3 metaT (Metagenome... | ecosystem: Engineered > Modeled > Simulated communities...
CCGGCTTAAAGTAGTGTTGCGCCGCCAAGAGCCTTACAACCTATGCAGCGACAGCAACATCCTGCGGCAAATCCTCGGCAATTTGCTGGATAACGCCATCAAATATACCGAGAGTGGCTGGATATTGGTCTCTGCTGTAAAAACCGGTAAGCACCGTCTGACGCTACATATCTGTGACAGCGGCCCTGGGATTGCAGACGATATGCGGGAAGAAGTATTCAAGGAATTTGTCCGCAACCAGCGTCGTCAGAACGACAACAAAGTTCCCGGCCTGGGCATAGGCCTGGCTTACGTGGCCGCCGCCGTCAAATGTTTACCCGACCACAGCTTGAGCTTGATATGTGGCTCGCGTTTTGGATGCGACTTTAAACTCCAGCTGCCAATCGCCGAGCCGATGCTGGCGATACACAATGGATTGAATAAAGACGGCGACTTCTCCGGCTGCTTTGTGATGGTAGTTGACGACGATGCCGAGGTATTACAAGCCATCGCCAAGCAAATAAGGGCCTGGGACTGCCTGGTGCAAGAAGCGTCGTCGCTGGCGGAAACCGCAGAGCTACTAGCCGAAAATGACAGAGACCCGGATTTATTAATCACCGACTTTTACCTGGGCAACCGCGAAACTGCCCACGACATCATCGCCGCAGTCCACAACGCTTGCGGGCCGGTGCCGACCATGATCCTATCTGCCCGCGCCATCTCGGACCACGAAAAAACGCTGTTACCGGAACACACTGCTATCCTGCGTAAACCTGCCGGCGCGAAAGCTCTAATGGAAGCCATGGCTAGAACAATGAAGACCACCAAATGCTTGGACGAAAATCGGTAAAGGAAACTCGGTTTTTAACCTATGGCGACAAGTTAAGCTTTGGCAATGTCATTCCCCTCTTTGAAAAAGAGGGGCCAGGGGAGATTTTCTAAACAAATCCCTTCTCGCTCACGCGCTCCACAGGCATTTTATTTAAACGGCTAAAGCCTTAAGCTTCATCTCCGACAGCTGGATTACATCAAGGCCTAAAGCCCTTCATAACCGCGTTTCATTGATGAGTGGCCATCAATTCCCCACCCCCGGCTTCCCAAACACAATCCCCCGCTCAAATACCTTCACCAACAACTCAGTACGCTTAGCTACCCTAAATTTTTGATAAATCGGCCGCAGGTGATTGCGCACCGTTTGCTCTTCTATACCTAACTGCCGGGCAATCTGCTTATTGCCTATCCCTTGCACCAACCAAGTCAGCACTTCAAACTCACGCGGTGTCAGACCTAAACTGGCCGAGTCGGTCACCTCGGGTATTTCTGTAACGCTACCGACATCCAAACTAGTCGCACGTTGTTGCCCTACTGCCGATGCCGGTAAATACACTTTACCGGCCAATACATCTCGCAACGCATCGACAAAGACCTGCCGAGACACTGTCTTAACGATAAACCCCATCGCTCCCAAACGTAGCGCCTGAAATACCAGCTCCCTATCGTCCAGCCCGGAAAACATTACCACGCACAAATCCGGAAACGCTTCTTTCATTTCCACCAATCCTGATAACCCATCTTTGCCGGGAAGTTGAACGTCCAGCATAACCAGATTCAAGAGTGTTTGCTTGGCCAAGGCCAAGCCCTCGTCAAAGCTCTCCGCTTCGAACACTTGTAACTCAGGGATAATTTGTTTCAAAAGACACGCCACACCCTCGCGGGCGCAGAAGTGGTCGTCAATTAACAAAATATTCACAATCACAAATCTCCCAGTAAACGCCTTTATTTGATTCTACTCGCGGTAAGTTTTGAAATAAATCCAGTACGTTTGTACTGGTACGGAAAACAACTGGCTATTTCAAAGCAATATGATCAAACTCTCATCAGGATAAATCTTGATTTTCAATTTATTGAAAAGTGGACTTTACACTATGCATTATTTCAAGCAGTTCATTATTTTATTCGCTTCATTAATTGTTTCTGGCTGTTCTTTGCTAAATGGTTCACCTGAATCCCCAATAGATATCGATAAGATCAGTGCCGAGATCACGCCGAAATTAGAAAAGTTCGACTCCAACCAAATTACTGATCCTTCAACCCGCAATATAGCAATCAGCCAAGCCCTGACATTAATTGATTTGCGTTATGCCGAGTTCGTTAATAACGCCGGATTACAACAACGTACAAAAGACATGGTCTTCGACTTTGCGGAGCTATCGCTAAACCTAGCCGGAACTGCCGTTGGTACTGCAGGTACCAAAACACTATTGGCTGCTCTATCCACCGGTATATCCGGTACCAATATCGCCTTCGACAAAAACTTTATTTACGAATCCACAGTACCCGCATTAATTATGCAGATGAATGCCGATCGTGCTGAACTCTATAGGATGATCGCAACCGGCATGCAATCAACTTCGACATCAGGCCAAAACGGATACTCATGGGCACAAGCGGTGCATGATCTAATTGACTATTACAACGCCGGTACTCTTCAACACGCGATTAACTCAATCAAGAAAAATGCTGGTAGCAAGCAAGTTGCCGAGGAAAAACTGACTAAGGACTTATTAATGCCGCAACTTGCTACCGAAGACGACGTGAAAATGCGAGCTTCCATCACCAGTAGCTTAAAAAACATTACGGAACAAAATCTAGCCAAGGTAAAAACCAGCTTCGGCCCCCTGAGTAAAGGGTTAGTTCATCTAAACAGATGCAAGATTCTTGGAGAAAATACGGAAGCAACTATTTCAGTTGCAGACGCCAAAAATCTGCTAATCGAATGTATTCGGGATGTCAGCGAAGAAAAAAACAAAGGTGTAACATTTAAAGACGATCTGACCGAAATCAAACAGCAATTTATTACGGTTGGTCTGATTCCAACCAGTTAGGTCATTCTACTTATACACCAAAAGGGAGCCTCTAAAAATAAAGCAAGCTCCTTCTCTCACGGGGAGAAGGTTGGGATCGGGGAATTAAAATCAATTGTTCACATCCCTCACCCTAGACCCGGAGGGAAAGAGAGTTTTTAGAGGTTCCCAAAAATCAATGGAGATTTTTCACTATGAGAATGCGCGGTTATGAAGGCCATTTGAGCCTTGATCAATTACAAACGCAAATACGCTTCGAAGAGGCTGGTTCGTTGGAATTATTCGATTGCGTGACGGCTACTGACAAAAACAACAAACCTCTTAATGTGTGTAAATTTAACGAACTTCCTCCAGGCGACATACCAAAAGATATTTTCTTGGCTGTTACAAATTCACCCAAACCAGCTGGCGCAACCAACAAAGTTTTAACTGACACAGTCATAGTAAACAATCAATTTACGACCGTAGATTTTTATCGGTGAAAAATCAACTATTAATTAATTTAATAGGCATTAAATCCGAATGTATTTTGGAGGGAAAATGGCAGGAATCAACTTCACGCCCGCATTACGAATCGAATATGACTGATTATTCAATACCTGCATCATAAACGCAGGTAAACTAACAGAGGTTGGAAAATTATGTGATCAACTAATTGCCAATCGCGCTCGTTACCAAAATATCGGCAATAACTTGGGAATACCGTGGTTTTTCATTGCCGTGATTCATAACATGGAATCCAGTCAAAAATTCTCGAAACACTTGCATAATGGTGACCCACTCACTGCTCGTACCGTTCAAGTCCCTGCTGGCCGCCCACGCACAGGCAATCCGCCTTTTACCTGGGAAGAAAGCGCTTCCGATGCACTAGTGATGCATAATCTTAATGGGAATAACGATTGGTCTACCGCCGGAGTGCTCTATCAGCTGGAAGCCTACAACGGTTGGGGTTATCGAAAGCACCACCCTGAAGTTCTAAGTCCTTACCTTTGGTCTTTTTCGAATCATTACAGCAGTGGAAAGTACATTGCCGACGGCACATGGTCAGACACGGCGATTTCCAGGCAATGCGGAGCAGCGGTTTTGTTGCGATGCATGGCAGAGCTTGGTGAAATTGACTTTACCGATCAGCCACGACCTGTTGAATCGCCCACCCCATTGGTAGTCAGTTATTCCGAAACCAAGTCCGAAGACCTGAGCACGATTAAACAGGCTGAGGATTTGCAACGCTGGCTTAATACCTTTTCCGGTGTGTTCGTATTGATTGATGGCATACCGGGAAAGAAAACTTCGGACGCTTTCAAACAGGTTACAGGTTCGTTTTTACCGGATGACCCTAGAAACTAGATTGGTCTGAATTACCGGTAAATATATAAATCGGAAAAATGGTCAGATTCCCCGCGGCAAAGCTGATTGTTAATTGCCTAGGCTTTTATGATACTGAGCAAATCCCTCCTTAATTGCAAATATGGACGCTGAAACTCTTGAAGAAAAAGAACTTATTTCTCTAGAGCGAACAAAGCTCGAAAGAGAACGGCTTGAGTTCGAGCAAAAGAAACTACAACGCATGACAATCGGAGTCTCGACGGTTGCAGTCCTCGTATCGCTTCTTCAGGTCGGCATCGCCTATTTACAAAGTCGCCTCTCAACTGCGCAGACAGTTGAGAAATTCATTCCGTACCTTCAAAAACAGGAAACTCGTGATGCAGCTTTACTAACTATGTCAGGATTCGTCGATCAGCAATTTGTCACGCAGTTAGCCGAAAAGTCGAGAGCAACCACCGTTCTCGAAACATTTCAGGTAAAAGGAAGTGAGCGGGAAAAATCACAAGCAACCGCAGCGCTTTCCGAGTTGGATAGAAAGCGTAGAGTTTTAATTGACAAGATCTTTGACTCCAGTAAACCCGCGCGAATCGAAGCGACGACCGAACTAATTCGCCAGTGGAGTACGGATCCCAACATCATCCCACAGCTTATTGAAGTGGCATCAGCAAAACTCGCGAATCAGAGTGGTATTGTCAACACATTGGTGATTTTACGAGAAACTCCCCCTGATATCCTTAGAGCAAACGCCGAGGATCTTGCATCGTTTTTGAGTAAAGCAAAGCTGAATGGTCATCAAACAGCTGGACTTGTAACAGATGTGGAAAATCGCGCAACGGCTTCGCGTTAACACGAGGAATGATATTGCGAGGTTTTTCAAATATTGACACTGGAGCAACTCATAGGAGACAAAAAATGAATGAAAACGTAGCTAAATTGATTGCAATTGCAGAAAATGAGGTCGGCACCCGCGAAGGCGCCACAAACAATACCGGCGCACGCATAGTCGAGTATCAGGGGGCAACTTGGTTGGCACCAGGTGCATGGCCTTGGTGCGCCGCGTTTACAGCCTGGATAATGCGGGAATGGCTCGAAGATGAGAGAGTTCGAGAAGCATTAAATTTGCCATCGTTTTCCCTAGCGGATAAATGGCGCTGTAAAGATGCGAGTGCGTTTGGTTGGGAAAAATGGGCAAAACAAAAAAATTTGCTAGTACTGCCGGAAACAGAAAAAGCCAAGGCCGGCGATTTCGTTATATTCGATTTCTCACATATTGCTTTAGTTGTAAAAGATCAAACTACAGTAAAAGAAAAACTCATAACAATTGAGGGTAATACTAACGGCAAGGGTGATCGAGATAGTGAAACTGGCGATGGCGTGTGGCGAAAAGAACGCCAACCAAGCTTAACCAAAAGCTACGTCCGGATAATACCTGTGTGATCGACTAGTTGTTCACTCTATCAGCTGTGCGCCCTAGCCTCCTGAAATAGACTTCTGAGCATCGGCAACACCTAAGACGAGTCAAATAAGAGGAACCAACATGACCATCACCCTAGGCCCCATTATCGGCCAGACCACCGACACTTCGGTAAAAATCTGGATACGCGGCGCGAAAGGCCCGAATCATGCCAGTCGCGAGTTTTGTTACGGCGCTTTCGATTTATACGATGGCGCGAGGCTGGTAGCTTCGAAATATTGCTTTTTAAAGGATTATTACGATTTCACCGGGGTGGTGTATTTCGATGGTCTAAAAGCCAATACCGCTTATCGGCTGGAATGCGGGCTGGTTTATAAGCGTGACGCACAAGCGCCGGCTACTGATGTTTTGGTGCAGGGACCAGTCGTGAATAGCACCGAAAAAGTCGGCACCACGTTTAAAACTCACCGGCCCAGCAACGATACCACGCTAAATTTTGTGTTCGGTTCCTGTCGCTATTTGTACTGGGACAATTTTGTTTTGAATGACGCGGAAAAAGGCGACAAGACTTTTCGTTCTATTTTCACTCAGCATCAGCAAAATCCGCTGGATTTCTTTTTAGCGGTTGGTGATCAGGTGTATGCCGATCCGTTGAACAAATTGCATGAGTATTCCAACTTCGACGAGTTATGCGAGATTTATCGCAAGTCGTTTAAATTGCCGAATATCCGCGAATTGATGAGTTGCGTGCCCACTTACATGATTCTGGACGATCATGAAATTCGTAACGACTGGTCAAAAAACCAGATGCGCGATGAAAATAGCGGCTTTTTCGCGACGCGGATGCGGGCTTATGCGTCTTACCAGCACCTCCATAATCCTGATACTCCCAACGGCCAGTTTTGGTATACCTTCGACAAAGGACCGTTTCCGTTTTTCGTGATGGATACGCGCACATTGCGGATTAGCGAAGCGACCAGCATCGAGGGTAAAACCATGCTCGGCCGCGAGCAGTTGAATGCGTTTTTGGATTGGCTGCACCAAAACCGCAATGCGCCCGTTAAATTCGTGGTGTCCAGCGTGCCCTTCTTCCCGGACCCTAAGCCTATGAAAGGCAGCGAGGACAAATGGGCCGGCTTTAACGACGAGCGCAGCATGATCCTGGAATTCATTCGCGTGGAAGGGATTAGCGACGTGGTGTTTTTGTCCGGCGACGTGCACAACTCCAGTTTTGCACGGATGCGTTGCTACCAGGACCCACAGTTTTTGTTGACCTCGTTGGTATCATCGCCATTTTATTGGCCCTACCCGCACGAAAGCCAAAGCGACTTTTACGGCGGCAAGACCCTGGAATTTATGCAGTGGTCGGACGGTAGCCGCCGCTTGCGCGACCGTATCGAATACCGCTACGAAGGCGAAGGCTTTATAGGCGATGAAAGCTTTACCCGAGTGTCGGTGGATATCGGCAAGGGCAGGCCTTGGTGTAGCGCGGAGATTTTTGATAGGAAAGGTCAACTGTTTCGTCAATATTCCAAAGCGTTTTTGTTTTAGGGCTTGCCTAAACGCTTCCACTCTCAGAGCAAAATGCTTGCTTTGTTGGAAACCATTCCCGCTCCCTCATTTTATTCTCCTCACCCCAACCCTCTCCAGCAGGAGAGGGAGCTTTATTTGTTATGGTTGGAGCATTTCTGGATTGCCGCTTTCGCGGGAATGACGGTATGTGCCAAGTGCGGCGATTTATTTCCCACCGCCAATTAGCGCTACCATCTCCTCCCGCTGAATCACCTCTTTCTCCTGCAACAGCTCAGCCAACTTATCCAAATAACCGCGTTTCTCGCTCAATATCTTTTGCGCGCGGCGTTCGGCGTCTTCGATTAAACCCTTAATTTCCGCATCGACCACGCGCGCGGTTTCCTCGCTGTAATTGCGTTGTTCGGACATATCGCCGGGTAGGAATTGCAGTTGTTGGCGTTGGCCGTAGATTTGCGGACCCAGTTTTTTACTCATGCCCAAATAGCAGACCATGTTACGGGCAATTTCGCTGGCCTTTTCCAGGTCGTTTTGGGCCCCGGTGGAGATACTTTGCAAAGCCAGCTGTTCGGCGACGCGGCCAGCCAGCAGTATAGCCAACTGATCTTTCAGCTCGTTTTCGGTGGAAAGGTATTTTTCCTCGACGGGTAGTTGCAAGGTAAAGCCCAGCGCTGAGACGCCGCGCGGGATGATGGAGATTTTATGCACCGGCTGACCGGTGGGGACATTTTCCGCGACCAAAGCATGGCCGGCCTCGTGATACGCCACCCGGCGCTTTTCGTCCGGGCCGAGGATACGGTTTTTCTTTTCCGGACCGGCCATCACTCTATCAATGGCAGCTTCGAAATCGGCCATGTTAACGGTGTCGCGGCCGCCGCGTGCTGCCAGGATGGCTGCTTCGTTGGCGATATTGGATAGATCGGCACCGACAAAACCGGGGGTGCGCTTAGCAACCGTGTTCAAGTCGATGTCTTTGTCCAATTGCATGGCTTTGCTATGCAGTTTCAGAATCGCCACACGATCTACCAGGTCGGGTTTATCGACCACAATTTGCCTATCGAAACGGCCGGCGCGCATTAGGGCTTTATCCAGTATCTCCGGTCTATTGGTAGCCGCCATCACCACCACACCGGAAGTGGCGTCGAAGCCATCCATTTCGGTCAATAACTGGTTCAGGGTCTGTTCGCGTTCGTCGTTGCCGCCCAGCATTGCCGGACCGCCACGCGAGCGGCCAATCGCATCCAGTTCGTCGATGAAGATGATGCACGGGGCTTTTTGCCGGGCTTGTTCGAATAAATCCCGCACCCGCGCCGCGCCGATACCGACGAACATTTCGATAAATTCCGAGGCGCTGATGTTAAAAAACGGCACCCCGGCTTCGCCGGACACCGCACGGGCCAATAGCGTTTTACCGGTACCCGGCGAGCCCACCAGCAACACGCCTTTTGGCATCCGCCCGCCCAGCTTTTGCAGTTTTTCCGGGGATTTTAAAAACTCGATGGTTTCCTTCAACTCCTGTTTGGCACTCTCAGCGCCGGCGACGTCGTCGAAGGTGGTTTTCGAGGTTTCCTGCTGGATGCGGATTTTATTGCCCAAATTCAAAAAGCCGCGCCCTGCACCGCCAGTCATTTTCGGCAGCAACCACATCCACAGCCCGGCCAATATCGCGACGGGAATCACCCAGTTGAACAGCAAATTGCTTAACCAGTTGTCGCCGCTCCTGACCACGTATTCGACTTTATGCTCTTGCAGGTTTTTAACCAGCGACTCGTCCCAAAGCGGAATCGTGAAAAAATGCTTGCCGATCTTTTTATCTTCTTCTTTTAAAGTGCCATTGATGAATCGTTGGGTAACCACGGCGTTATCGACTTTATTATCGTTAACGAAGGTTAGAAACTGGCTGTAGGGTATTTCCTGACCTTGAATGCGCTCGCCACCGGCGAACAACGAAAGTACAAATATGCCCAACAATACATACAACCATACCGGAGAGCGCTTGGGTTCTGCGCTGCCGGGTTGATCGGCGCCTGGTTTAGGTTTGGATAGGCTTTGCAACGTCGATTTGAGCCACGCCCAAAACACGCATAACCATTTAACAAAAGTCTGATAAAGCTCGGTTAGTTTTTGCTGGTCTATCATGACGCACTCCCCTCTTGTAGTTATCGAGGCCATTCCAGGGTCCATAATCCGCCATTCAAGTCAAGGTGGGGATTCCGGTTTAGGCCTCTTTTGTTTGTTCACTGTACTCCAGTTTTACCGGTTTTTAGCGAGTAATCAAATGTAATGTACTGGAGACTTTTCACTAAATTTACGGAAATCCAGTTTTTAACTACTTCTAGGCCACAGCTTCGCGTGAGCAACGATATTCAAGGCGCAGGTAAGTGGGATAAGGACAATCTCACTATTTCTTGCCGTTCGGAAAGTGAAAAATGCATCCAAACCTTTGGTATTTTCGTACATCTCTACACAACCGAATTTCCGCATAATCACCTTATCAATTGAGTTGCTGTTTCGTCGCGTTTGCTATTTAATGACCAACGGTCAAAGCAACCCGGGCGCACGGCGTCCCGCAACTCATTTTTCCCAACTTAGAAGGAGGGACAAAATGTCAAACCCGCTTAGTAGGCTGATCGGCAAACTATTCACGGACCCGGTCGAACAAGTCGGCATCGCTCTGCCGTCCGCTACTTTGGTAGCAGTGTTTTTTAATTATCGAGAGCAGATTCACCCTGTCTTGCAGCGTTTGCCCAACCCTTTCGCCGCCAGCACAACGGGCGCGCTGATTTTTCTGCTACTGACGCTGGCAGTTTCCCTCATCGTCAAACGCCTGTCGCACGACTTACTCAATACCGCTTACGATTATTTGTATCGGGACCTCAAGCGTCTGAAATCGGATAGTTGGTACCGGCGCGCGCAAAATTTGGCTTTATCCACCAACGACCCCTTGCTTAGTAAATATCATGAAGCCTTGGATAGACTCAGGGATAACGATAATCCGGTGGTCGCCAAGGTGGAGGCCCTGCAAATTCAATCCAAATTGGCGCGCAGCCTGACCTTGATATTGGCGATCTTTACTTTGGTATTGTTTATCGAAAAGTTGATGTTACTCGGGTTGGTGTGTGGAGGTGTTTCAGGATTAATGCTGTCTAGTTTTTTTAAGGAACGTTGGGCCGCATCTGAATTGGTTTATCAAGCGCTTTACGAAACCTATTACCGCCAGGAGCGCCGCCACCCGATATGGACTTCACCGATTATTCGCATCAACAAACCGGTACAGCCGTCATGCGAGACTGAGGCTGTAGAATAAGAAAATCGTAATTGGCAGAAAAACCCGGTCCGGAGTCGCAGACATCGATTACTAGACCGCCAGATAGACCGGGTATATCATCCGCCCGGCAAGCCTAAATAGAGACCTTAATCGATCAACCGGATCGTTACCAAAAAGGCGGACTTATGCACAAACCGACATATCGACTTAAAGCCTTGGCTTACGCCGGGCTGAGCCTGCTCCCGATTTCCGTTGTCGCTCAAACCGCGGCCGTTAACGGCGAGGACAAACCCATCGCCTTATCCATTCATTTTTTAATTACGCTGGGCATCTTGGCGATAGTTGTGCTCGCCTTTTTGTTGTATCTGCGGCATCTGCAAAAAACCTTTCTGGAAACCTGCACCCGCGAAAAACAACTGGCGCTGTTCTTTCAAAGCCCGGCAGGTCTGCCGGAAGGCACGATACGGGGCGTGATCGCGATGCTGATCGTCACCGCCTCGATGCTGTTTTTAGCCTTACCCAACAACCAGTTCCCGGACGTATTGGGCGGTATCCTCGGCACCATCATCGGTTTTTATTTCGGCGCGCGCGGGCAAAATCGCGATTCCGAAAGCGCCGCATTGCAGCAAGCCCATGAAGCCACGACTCAACGCGACGAAGCCGTCAGTCAGCAACAGCAATCCAAAACCGGTTCCATGCTGGAAACCGTCAGCACCGGCATTGACATGGCCCGTACCGTGGCCGGTTTATTGCCCAAAGACATCGGCGGCAAATACGTCGATCTGGCTAACAAAGTCGAAAAAGGCGTGAATGTCGCCAAAGGCCTGATGGGCGAAGGCAAGATCGAAGATGCACTGCACGCGGTCACCGACACGCAAACCGCACTCGATCAGGACGGTCCCTTAACCGACATCGTCGGCAGCGCCGTGAAAACCTTCGGTGCCACCCTGGGCACCTTTATGCCGCCGGCCGCATTGATCGCCGCGGTAGTAGCCGGTACAGTCAAATTGACCGGTATTTATTACCAAAAATGGAAAGCCCGGATTTTACACATGCCGATTTCGCCGGCAGCCGGTTTGACGCTGGAACCGGTCGACGACAACACCGGCTTCATGTTGCTGCGGCAAAGCCCCTTATTTCGTAACGCCTTCCAGGCGCAAATGGAAAATCCCAAGTTTCTGAAAGAGGCCGTCAACGATTTCATCGGCAATGCCGATTCGGCGGATTTGTTCGAAAAATACGCCGAGCTAGGCGGCTTTCAAACCTTAGAACAATTTGAAGAAGGCCTGGACGAATTCCATCGCACCGCCGCCGACCGGGAATTGAAATCCTTGATCCTGGCCCGCGACCCGGCCATGTTCGGTAGCACCGGTGGTTACGAATCGGTGTTACAAGCCGTGGACAAATTGCATCAAAACCCAGACGCATTGAAAGACCTGGATAGCTTGATCGTGGTGACCGAGAAGTTGCAAGCCGAAGACAAACCGGTCGCCGGCATGATCACCAAAATACTGGAGGGCCAAGCGTCATGAAGCGGAATCTTAAATTCATCATGCCCCTGTTAATAGCAGTTTTGTTAGTCTCCGGCTGCGCGACCCGGCAATTGAAAAACTTTAAAGAAGCCGCCGCTGAAAACAATTGGCAGGAAATCGCCGCAGCGGAAGTCGATTGCAAAGTCGACGACGAGGCCTGCAATCAGCTGCATTTGCTAAAAGGCGATGCCTGTTACCGACTGGCCAAACAAAACACCGACAGCGTCAAAAACTACCAATGCGCCGCCGAGCAACTAGAACAAGGCATTCACCTGACAACCGATTGGGCCAATGCCGAGGCCGTAGTAGGCAAACGCGCCCAGTATTTCGAAAATTGGTGCGAGTCGCTGCGTTTGCTGCGTAGCGAACAAACCAGCACAGCCGCCGCCACGCCTTACAATCAAAAGCTGCACAGTTGTGCCCGCGAATTTCTGCAAGCCCCCGGCGACTTAAAACCGGCCGCCACCTTTTTTCTGCATAACGCCGAACTAGCCGCGATACGTTTCCAAATCAACGACACCGGCAGTTGCCAAGCGCTGAAACAATTGCAACAAAATGAGAGTCAAGCTGCCGCGCAGGCCGCCCAAAGCCGCTACGCCGACCATCATCGGCGCTTGTTAAACGACATCGCCGGGATCAAAGCGTCAATTCCCGGCTGCCCATAAGCCTTTAGCAGATAGGAGCCGGTCATGGCCTTTAGTCGCCCTCTTAAATTTCAACTGCCAATGCTGCGCGGCCGCGATGTTCTTGAAGTACAAACGCGGTTAAAAGCGTTGCAGATTAATGGTGTCGGCCAACCCGATGGATTATTCGGTGCGAAAACCTCCGCAGCGGTCGTGGCATTTCAAACCAGTCGCGGTTTGGACAGCGACGGCATTGTCGGCCCGTTAACCTGGAGCAGTTTGTTCCAGGACGACAGCTTCCCGAATACGCAACGCCCCGCCGCCAACGACGCCGGCAGCACCACCATCGGTCAAGATTTACTCGACGAATTAAAAGCCAGGCATGCCTATCAAGACAGCGTGTCCTGGCAATTAACCGCACAAGGCTTATTGGTAGGCAACGACAATGCGCCACTAGGTAGCGGCGGCGAGCCGAAAACAGTTGCCAAAATCTGGAGCCAATACGGCAGTGCGTTGACGCATTGGTCTACCGAGTTAAACGTACCGGTAGAACTCATCATCGCCACCATCTGCACCGAATCGTCCGGCAATCAAAACGCGGTGCGCGAAGAACCCGGCTTTATCGACGAAGTGCGTACGCCACACAAAATTTCGCCGGGTTTGATGCAGACTTTGATTTCCACCGCCCGAGCGGCCTTGAATAAAGACGACATCGACAAGGCCTGGCTATTAGTCCCCAGCAATTCGATTCAAGCCGGCACCGCCTACATCGCCGGACAATGGAAGCAAACCCATTTCGATCCGCCGAAAGTGGCATGCGCTTACAACGCCGGCGGCATCTATCGTAACGACTCGGCCCGCAATCGCTGGAAAATGCGCCAATATCCCATCGGCAGCGCCGAGCATGCCGACCGTTTTGTCAAATGGTTTAACGATTGTTTTGCGTTTTTCGAGAACAACGGCAGCGCGCCCGAGTGTAGTTTTTTTAATGCTTTGCGCAAATAAGTTTAACTGCTGCACCTGACTCTTAGACTCCCTGAAGCTATCATTTCCTCGAAAGTGAGCGCCGGTAGACCACCGAGCCAATCCAGGCAAGAGGTCTCCCACCTGCATCGGCAGTCGTAAAAGCTCCCTCTCCCGAAGATAAAGGGTTCTGTGTTGGCTTTTGCGACAACCACCTTGGGGAAACGATGTTTGAGCTTAGGGTTAATCACAAGATTGGCTCTTCGGTTCCGAGACTTCCCTACCACCGCCATTTGACAATTCCCTGCCCCAAGGAATCTTAACCTCATGAAGGTGTCGATTGGCGTAAGGTATTGCCGCAACGCCACCATCCATGGCATAACTTCGGCTGACCTTCTTGCCAACATTGAGGCCCAACATGCTGCAAAAACGCCTGATTGCTCTGCTGTTGCTGTTGATCCTGTTACCGACTTTATCGGTCGGTTACATGGCCTATCGGTTTGCCACCGACAATATCCGCACGGATCGCTTTAAGATTGTCAGCCGCGTGGCGGAAAGCCGCCATGAACAACTCAAACTGGTACTGGAACGTGCCGACACCCGTGCCCACGCCTTCCTGGCCGAAGTGCTAATGAAATGCGTGGCGGCGGAGCAATTGAATCGCGCCTGCGCCGCTAATTTCTTGAACGACTATTTACTCACCGAAGGTGCCGCCGGCGCGGTTTTTTTTCGCCGCGACACCCATTCCGGCACGGTCAGCGTCGGCGAGCAACCCGTCGCACTTGCCGATTTAAACGATTTTCAACCAGGACAACTGGCCGACTTCAGCAAACCTTTTCAGGAACAGCCACGTTTTTATTATGTGATTGCCAAAGATGCCAAACTGCCCTGGCAATTGTTGGTCAGCTATCCGGTTAGCCTGATTCAAAATATTTTTGCGGCTCACCCCGACCTGGGTAAATCCGGCGAATCTTTCTTGGCCGACAGCAGCGGTTTTTTTGTTACCAAACCGCGCTATGCGAGCCGACATGGCAACAGCCACCCCATCGCTGCGCAAGCGATGCAAAGCTGCCTGGCCCGGCAAAATGCGGAACTGATGGACAGCGATTACCGCGAGCGTGCAGTTATTCATGGTTTCCGCACTATTCCGGAAACCGGCGGCGGCTGCATCATGGCGCATATCGAACAGGCCGAGGCGCTGGCCCCGATTCAACGCCTGGAAAAACAGATGCTGATCACCGTGCTGGTGTTTGTTGGCTTGACGACGATAATCGCCAACGCCCTGGCCAGACGTATCGTCCGGCCTATCTCACGCCTGACCAGCACCGCCAGACGCATCCGCGACGGCGATTTGTCGGTGCGCGCCGCAGTCAGCGGTCTTGATGAAATCGCCGAACTGGCCAGTTCCTTCAATCACATGACCGATGCGCTGGCCGATGCCCAGCATAATCTGGAAGCAAAAGTCGCCGAGCGCACCCAAGCCCTACGCACGAGCGAGGAACGCTATATGCTTGCAGAGCGGGCTGTTAACGACGGCATCTGGGACTGGGACATTGTGCATCACGAATACTATTTATCGCCGCGCTGGAACAAAATTCTCGGGTATGCCGACGGTGAATTGCCTAACGTGGAATCGATTTTCTTCGAATTAATCCATCCCGACGATAAAGCCCGCGCCAGCGAAGCGTTTCGCAAACACTTGGAACACAACGAGCGTTACACCACCGAACTGCGTTTACGGCACAAGGACGGCAGCTACCGTTGGGTGCTGGATCGGGGGGATGCGTTGCGCGACGCCGAGGGCCGGCCGGTGCGGATGGTCGGCTCCATCACCGACATCACCGAACGCAAGGCGGCGGAAGAGGAGTTGTTGAAATACCGCGAACATCTGGAAGAACTGGTGGCGATGGCTACTACGGAAGTTAAAGCCATCGTCCAAACCGCAGTCAATGGCGTGATTTCCATCGACAGTAGCGGGCTGATTCGGATGTTCAATCCCGCCGCCGAAAAACTGTTCGGCTGGAGCAGCGCCGAAATCGTCGGTAAAAATGTCTCGCTACTGATGCCGGAGCCCGATGCCTCCGCGCACGACAGTTACATTCAACATTTCTTGGCGACCCATCAGGCCAAAATCCTCGGCATCGAGCGGGAGGTCATCGCCCAACGTAAAGACGGCAGCCGTTTTCCCGCCAATTTGGCAGTTGGTCACGGCATTATCTCGGAAGGTCGGCATCTATTTGTCGGCTTTATTTCCGACATCAGCCTGCAAAAACAAGCCGAGCAGGAATTGAGACTAGCTAAGGAAGCCGCCGAGGCAGCCGCTAAAGCCAAGGCCAATTTCCTGGCTAACATGAGCCACGAAATCCGCACGCCGATGAATACCGTCATCGGCTTTGCCGAAGTTGCCTTGCAAGATCAAAACCTGGCCGGTGATACGCGCGGCCATATAAAAACCATCCTCAGTTCCGGCCGGCATCTGCTGAGTGTGATCAACGACATTCTGGACTTCTCTAAAATCGAAGCAGGTAAGGTGGAGCTGGAGTCGGTCTGTTTCAATCTGCCGTTTGCGGTGCAAGAGGCATTGCAGATCATGGGTTTGCGCGCCGCCGAAAAAGGCTTGCGCATCGATTTGGCGATAGAAGCCGGCTTGCCCACGCATTTCGTCGGCGACCCGAACCGTTTGCGGCAGGTGATTTTGAATTTGGTTGGCAACTCGGTAAAGTTCACCGATACCGGCAGCATAGGCGTGACGATCAAGCGCGCGGAAGGTGTCGAGATGTTGCATTTCGCCATCAGCGACACCGGCATCGGTATGACCCCGGAACAAACCGAACACATCTTCGAATCGTTCTCGCAAGCCGATGCCACCACCAGCCGCCGTTTCGGTGGCACCGGCCTGGGTACCACCATCAGCAAACAAATTGTCGAAATGATGGGCGGCCGGATCTGGGTGGAAAGCCAGGCGGGGGTCGGCTCAGTGTTTCATTTCACCGTGCATATGCCGGAATCTGCCAGCGCGGAAAACTGTCTGTACGATGTGAGTTCGGTGCATAGCGTGGCTTATTTCTCCCCACGCCGCTTCAAGGTCTTACTGGCCGAGGACATAGAAGCTAACGCCACGCTGGCGCGCTTACGTCTGGAGCAGCAGGGCCATCAAGTCAGCTGGGTTAAAAACGGCCAGGAAGCGGTGGACGCCTTTCAAAGCGGCGACTACGACTTGATTCTGATGGACCTGCAAATGCCGGTGCTGGACGGTATCGCCGCCACCCGGCAAATTCGTGAACTGGAACAAGTCAGCGGCAGCCATATCCCGATTCTGGCCCTGACCGCCAGCGTGTTGAGCCATGAACGCCGCGAATCGCTGGATGCCGGCATAGACACCATAGTCGGCAAACCTATCGATGTCGACGATTTATTGACGCAGATGGAAAGACTGGTGCCCAAAGGCCAAGGCATTGCCAATACCGGCCTCAGCATCGCCGAACCGCCGAAAGTTGCCGTGGACTTCACGCCGTTGGCCGGCGTCGCGGATTACGAAAAAGGCTTGACCACCTGGCTGGATCCATTGATTTACGCCGATGCCTTATTAAATTTTGCCGAGCAACATGGCGCAGACGGTGCCAAATTACTACGCAATCTACAAGAGCACCCGGAGAATCTCGAAGCGGTCCGGCGCATCGCCCATGCTTTAAAAGGCGTGGCCGGCAATCTGGCCTTACCCGTTATCGCCGGCCTGGCCACTGAGGTTGACGCGCAATTCAAAACCGGCGACCTGCAAAACATCAAGGAATTGATCAAGACGCTGGACGTCGCGCTAAACGCCGCTGTTGAAGCCGTACACCAACTAAAACTGCCGAGCAAACCGGCAGCGGTCGCCGCAACAGCCTTCGATGCGGAACAGGTCGGCAGCCTTTTACAGCAATTGAACACCGCACTGGACAGTTTGAATCCTGACCACGTCGAACCGGTTTTACAAAGGCTTGGCGCGTTTCTCGCCGAAACCGAGCTGAAAGCCATCCGCTTCGAAGTGGATAGTTTCGATTTCGACGCCGCGAAAATCCAAGTTAATCGCTTGGCGGATAAATTAGCGATCACGTTTAAGGAATAAGCCATGAAAGACAGCTACAAAGTATTGCTGGTCGACGACGAACCGAACAATTTGAAAGTGCTTCAGCAAATACTCAAGGACCGCTTTCAACTGCTGTTTGCTATCAACGGCGAAAAAGCCCTGGCGGCCGCCCGGGAACATCAACCCGACATTATTCTGCTGGACATCATGATGCCGAATATGGACGGCTACCAAGTGTGTACGCAGTTAAAAGCCGATCCGCTGACCGCGAAAATCCCGGTGATTTTCGTTACCGCGATGGGAGAAATGGAAAACGAAGCGCGCGGTTTCGATGTCGGCGCGGTCGATTACATCCAAAAACCGGTCTCCGGCCCCATCGTGCTGCGGCGGGTGCAAACTCATCTATCGCTGGTGCGAGTAGATGAACTGGACCAACTCGCTCGTGCTGCCATCGAAATGCTCGGTGACGCCGGCCACTATAACGATCCGTACACCGGCGACCACATCTGGCGCATGGCGGCCTATTCGGCGGCACTGGCCCGCGCTGCCGGCTGGTCGCCATCGCAAGTGGCGATGATGGAATTGGCCGCCCCCACCCACGACACCGGCAAAATCGGCATTCCGCACGGCATTCTTAAGGCGGCGCGAGCGTTGAACGAAGAGGAATGGCCCATCATGCAGTCGCATTCGCAAATCGGTTACGACATACTGAATAAAAGCGACAACCCGGTCTTCAAGATGGCCGCGGAAATCGCCCGCCATCACCACGAAAAATGGGACGGCAGCGGCTACCCGCTGGGCTTGGCGGGCGAAGCGATTCCCGAGTCGGCCCGAATCGTGGCGATAGCCGATGTGTTCGATGCCTTGACCACTAAACGTCCTTACAAAGAACCGTGGCCGCTGGAAGAGACTTTAAAATCGATGCAAAGCATGGCCGGCAGTCACTTCGATCCACGCCTGCTGGCCTTGTTTATAGAGATAATGCCGGAAATCTTACGGCTGAAAGCGGCTTGGGGCCAATAAGCTACTAAATATCGTATCGGTGACGATTTTCCGTAACGATTGCAGTCGGAACCCGGCTTTTCTGTATCCGCCCCTATCACGTTTTCAGTGCTCAGGCCACAGCCTACAAGGCTTGGCGATCCGCTGCATCAAACCCCGTTTAATTCGATAGTTTTGGCATTTTTTATGCTGCGTAATCCTTGTCATCAAATAACCAGGGGCGCGTCATGAAAACTTACGAAAAAATACAAATCGGCGATGTGATCCACAGTAACTGGTATGGCGACGGCACCGTCGCCGACCTGAATGAAACCGGGACAGGCAAAATCAAATTCGGCAGATTTTTTGTGATGTTTCGGGAGTTTGAGATTTTTTACGCAAACGGCTGGATGTTGTCGGTATAAGGTCATTACTACCAGCCGATTGGCTAATGCTGTCGGATACGATGGCGTAAGCGGTATGAGAAATCGCGGAACGCTGCTTAAACAGGTTTTAATTCGGGCATTAACTCGGCGGATGCGCCAATAGACGCATCCGCCGCGAGGTTTGCAAACATTTCATACGGCTGATTCCGTCTTGAAACCGACATAAAAGAATGTGCCTACCTAACTACCTAACTAGCGTCCTCAATAAACAAATTAACCGCCGACAGTCGCTAGGTTTACGATTTAGCCGCACTCTTACTGCCCAATAAAATGGTATGGCGTTGGTAGCCATCGTCTGCTGCCGCGGCCTCTGACTCGGTTTTCCGCAATTGCTCGGCCCGGTCTTTTTCTATGGCTTCTCTGAGCACCTCGCGATAAGACCGATTGATGCTGCTGGCGTACTGCGTGTCTTTTTTTTCTTGCGTTTCGGCGATGGTCTTGGTGGGTTCCGGGTCATAACGCTCTTCAAGTTCCTCAGCCAGTTTTTTCAACTGCTGGCTGATTGCCAAGGCCAATGCAGACGAATGCGTTTTGTTGTCGGCCAAATTGAAAATCCGGATCAGTTCATCCCGTAAATTAAACCCGTACACCACCGGATCGCCGTGCTTTTGCTGAAAATCGTAGGCAATAAAAAAATCCAGCGGATTGGTGGGATTTTTATCGAAGAAGATCGTGGCGCTTTCCATCGTGTAATTCAGCGCCTCGACAAACTGCTTCCTGGCCTGTTCCATTTCGTCAAAGATAAAGTCATCGGCAATTTGTTTTACGATGTATTTCATAATCCGCCCCGGCTTAATTTCGATAGACCCGTCAACATAAAACTCGCTGCATCCTACTCTGTTTCATAGATGGCGGGAATCATTGCCACCGATTGTATCAATTTGCTTTGCTCGTGCACCTATTAACCCGGCCCTGTTTATCACTGGTATGCTGTTCGGGCTGAACTCGTCGAAGCCCGGTCTGGTGCGCACTTCGACAGGCTTTTACCCTAGGACATTAGGGCGAACGGTACGTAAATAATCGAAATATTGCCATTTTTCAGCGCTTTTATGCCTAACAAAATGCCCACCCATCACGCCGATGGCGTTCCCCATGAAGCCATGACACCGAGCACACCGGCAAGCGCTTCAAACACAGCGCCGAGCTTTCCGCACTCGCGATCCTCGGCAACACCGCTAATTCTTCCGCATGTCTCGCTGACGCTCCCCATTACGGTGCGCACCACGCATGTGCAAAAAAAGCACTTCCGAATCAATAGAGTGCATCGTTTTTTATGCGCGCAGAGATGCACCTGCTAATTCCTCCAAATTCGGGCTTGCAGAAAACTGACGTAAAGCACTGTTTGTAAACGTTATTTATAAAAATCCATTAGAAGACTCAATAAACTGGCATCAGCATTGCTTAGTAACAAGCAATACTCCAGTGTAGGAGTGGTAAACCAAAACCCCGCTCACTGTTGAGCACCAAAGACAAAGGCGTCTACTGTCCGGCTTGCAAGCAAGTCGGGCATAGACGCCTTTTTTTTGGCCAATTTTTCTCAATTGACAGGAAACGATATGAAACAGAACAGCATATTCACCCCCAAGACACTAGCCGCCGCGCTAAGCTCGGTCGTCGC
>Ga0123388_1092919_pt1 | contig 20506 bp, 14 predicted proteins | sample T0HHNO3metaT_FD_89916 | JGI IMG/M metagenome (GOLD analysis project Ga0123388, IMG submission 89916) | Methane-oxidizing artificial microbial communities from Washington, USA to study methane cycling - T0-HHNO3 metaT (Metagenome... | ecosystem: Engineered > Modeled > Simulated communities...
AGGCTTCGTCCAAATTGCTCATAACAGCCTGAAATCGTTCTTACACAAAGAGATAAACCCCGAAATCTGGGGCCGGCTGTCGCAAAGATTATCGTATCTGAAAATCGACCTGACTCAACCGGAACAATATCTACAGTTGAATGCCGCAGTTGATCCGGAAAAGCGGGTGATGGTCAACTATTTCGCCGTGGCGCCGTTTCTATTCAAAAGCATTTGCCAGGGCCTGCAAAGTTGCGGCGTATTGACCGCCGAATCGCGGATGGTCATGGAAAAACCCATCGGCCATGACCTGAAATCGTCCAAGGAAATTAACGATGTCGTCGAAGAAGTATTCCAGGAAGATCAGGTCTACCGTATCGACCATTACCTGGGCAAAGAAACGGTATTGAACCTGCTGGCCCTGCGTTTCGCCAATTCCATTTTTACCACCAACTGGAACCACAACACCATCGACCATATTCAGATCACAGTGGGCGAGGATATTGGCATCGAAGGCCGCTGGGAATATTTTGATAAAACCGGCCAGCTGCGCGACATGCTGCAAAACCATTTGCTGCAGATTCTGACCTTCGTGGCGATGGAGCCGCCGGCCGATCTGGAAGCGGAAAGCATCCATATGGAAAAAATCAAGGTATTAAAAGCCTTACGGCCGATTACTGCGCGCAACGTCGAAGAGAAAACCGTACGCGGCCAATATACCGCCGGTTTCATCAAAGGCTCGGCGGTGCCGGGTTACCTGGAAGAGGAAGGTGCCAACAAAGAAAGCACCACCGAAAGCTTCGTGGCGATTCGGGTGGACATCGACAACTGGCGCTGGGCCGGCGTGCCGTTTTATATGCGTACCGGCAAGCGGATGCCCAATAAGCGTACCGAAATCGTCGTCAACTTCAAGCAGTTGCCGCATAACATCTTCAAGGACAGCTTCCGCGATTTGCCGGCCAACAAACTGGTGATCCATTTACAGCCCAACGAAGGCGTGGACGTGGTGATGCTGAATAAGGTGCCTGGCATAGACGGCAACATCAAATTGCAACAAACCAAGCTGGACTTGAGTTTCTCGGAAACCTTCAAGAAGAACAGCATCTTCGGCGGCTATGAAAAACTGATTCTGGAAGCCCTGCGCGGCAACCCGACGCTGTTTTTAAGCCGCGAGGAAATCGAACAAGCCTGGGCCTGGGTCGATTCGATCCAAGATGCCTGGGAACAAAGCCACAGCGCTCCAAAATCTTACCCGGCGGGCAGCTGGGGGCCGATTGCCTCAGTGGCATTATTGGCCCGCGACGGCCGCTCCTGGGAAGAGTAATCAATCTGTATCCATCACGAGAACAACGAACATGGTTAGAGAATTTTTTTTCGAACAACGTAGTCACCTGTTTACCGCCTTGGTCGCCGAATGCCAGGATGTTTTATCCGAAGCCGTCAGCAAACACGGTCAAGCGACTTTATTAGTATCTGGCGGCACTACCCCTGCCCCGCTTTACGAAGCTTTGTCCAAATCCGATTTGAATTGGAAAAAAATCAAGGTGGCATTGGTGGACGAACGCTGGGTGGATAATCAACACAGCGCCAGCAACGAGGCATTAATCCGCCGCAGTCTGCTGATCAACAACGCCAAAAACGTCGAGTTTATCGGTATGAAAACCCTGGCTAGCACAGCCAAACAAGGCCAAGCCGAAACCGAAGACCGCTACGCCAAACTGCCGCAGCCTTTCACGCTGAGCATCGTCGGCATGGGACCGGACGGTCATACCGCCTCGCTGTTTCCGCACGCCGAAGGTCTGGCCGATGCGTTAAGCGAGGACAATCAAAATCTGACCGCAGCCATCACCGCCATTCAGAGCGAAGTGACCGGCCCCAATACGGAACGCCTGACCTTGACCCGCAGCGCCTTATTAAAGTCAGAACGCATCGTTATTTTGTTCACCGGCGAAGATAAGTTGGCGGTATTCAACAGCGCCCAGAAACCGGGTCCGTTAGAGGACATGCCGATCCGGGCCTTATTGAATCAGGAAGACGTGCCGGTGGAATTGTATTGGGCACCTTAGTCGCTTAATTTTAGGGTGGGTTAGACGCGCATAACCACTTACTCTCGATTCCAAAACGCCGTTCGGCGCGTCGACACCACCCCATCTGCTGCCCTGGAGAGCTTATGCATCCTGTTTTAGAAAAAGTGACCGCCGACGTGGTGGAACGTAGCCGAGAAAGCCGCGCTGCCTATCTGGCCCGCATTGATGCCGCTATTGCCAACGGCCCTCAACGCACCAACCTGCCTTGCGCGAATCTGGCCCACGGTTTTGCCGTGTGTTCAGCGGCTGAAAAAGACGCCCTGTCGCATGCCGTGAAAGCCAACGTCGGCATTATCTCCGCCTACAACGACATGCTGTCGGCGCACGAACCGTATCAACACTATCCGGAATTGATTAAGCAGGCCGTACGCGAAGCCGGCGGTGTCGCCCAATTTGCCGGCGGCGTACCAGCGATGTGCGACGGCGTGACGCAAGGCATGCCGGGCATGGAGTTATCACTGTTCAGCCGCGACGTCATCGCGCTCTCCACCGCTATCGGCTTGAGCCACAACATGTTCGACGCCGCCCTGTATTTGGGCGTGTGCGACAAAATCGTGCCCGGCTTGCTGATCGGCGCCTTGAGCTTCGGCCATCTGCCGGCCGTTTTTGTACCCGCCGGCCCGATGACCACCGGCATCTCCAACAAGGAAAAATCCCGCACTCGGCAAAAGTTCGCCGAAGGCAAAGTCGGCGAAAAAGAACTGCTGGAATCGGAATCCAAGGCTTACCATAGCCCCGGTACCTGCACGTTCTACGGCACCGCCAACAGTAACCAGATGATGGTGGAAATCATGGGCTTGCACTTGCCCGGCAGTTCCTTCGTCAACCCATATACCCCGTTGCGCGACGAACTGACCAAGGCTGCCGCCAAACAAGTGTTGAAATTCACCGCGCTGGGTGACGACTTCCGGCCGATTGCTCACGTCGTCAACGAAAAAGCCATCATCAACGCGATTATCGGCTTGCTGGCCACCGGCGGCTCGACCAATCACACCATCCATTTGATCGCCATCGCCCGCGCGGCGGGCATTATCATCAACTGGGACGATTTCGATAATCTGTCAAAAGCCATCCCGTTATTGACCAAGATTTATCCGAACGGCCCGGCCGACGTCAATCAGTTCCAGGCCGCCGGCGGCATGGGTTTATTGATCCAGGAATTGCTCGAGCATGGTTTATTGCACGGTGACATTCTGACCATCGGCGACCAGCGCGGCATGGCTCAATACAGCCAAGTGCCCACTTTGAACGGCGACAAACTGGTTTGGGAGCGAGGGCCTGCCAGCTCACTGGACCCGGAAGTGATTAGCAGCGTAGAACAACCCTTCGCTACGGGTGGCGGTCTGCATGTGATGCACGGCAACCTGGGCCGCGGCGTATCGAAAATTTCCGCTGTTGCGGAAAAACATCAGGTAGTGACTGCGCCAGCGATGGTCTTCGATGACCAATTGGACGTGGTAGCGGCCTTTAAACGCGGCGAACTGGAAAAAGACGTGATCGTAGTGCTGCGCTTCCAGGGCCCGAAAGCCAACGGCATGCCGGAATTGCATAAACTGACCCCGGTGCTGGGCGTATTGCAAGACCGCGGCTTTCATGTCGCCTTGGTCACGGACGGCAGAATGTCCGGCGCGTCCGGCAAGGTGCCGTCGGCGATCCACATGTGGCCGGAATGCATAGACGGCGGTCCGCTGGCTAAAGTCCGCGACGGCGACATCATTGCCTTAAACACCCAAACCGGCGAAGTCAACGTCCAAGTGGATCAAGCCGAATTCGATGCCCGGGTGCCGACTCCGAACAGCGCTACCGGCCACCATTTCGGCATGGGCCGCGAACTGTTTGGCGCAATGCGAGCAAACGCATCCACCTCGGAAACCGGGGCGACTAATCTGTTTTTCGTGGACTGATATTCATACGTTTTAAGCAATGCCGTCTTAGTTTCACTTTGCCAAATCCGTCCTTCCACGGAAGGACGTCTTTCTTGAAACCAGAATTAAGCAACATTGTGTCATAACCCCACAACGACAACGTTTACAGTAGGCAAGCACATGAAAGCAAATATCGGTTTAATCGGCCTGGCCGTCATGGGACAAAATTTGGTCCTGAACATGAACGACCACGGATTCAAAGTGGCGGTGTATAACCGCACGACCAGCAAAGTCGATGAGTTTCTCGACGGCCCGGCTAAAAACACCCAAGTCATTGGCACGCATTCCCTGGAACAGTTGGTCAATAGCCTGGAATCGCCGCGCAAGGTGATGTTAATGGTCAAGGCCGGTACTGTCGTCGATCAATACATCGACGACTTGCTGCCCTTGCTGTCAGCCGGCGACATCATCATCGACGGCGGCAATTCGCTGTTTACCGACACCAACCGCCGCACTCAATATTTGCAGGAAAAAGGCTTACTCTACGTAGGCACCGGCGTATCCGGCGGGGAAGAAGGCGCCCGGCACGGTCCGTCTATCATGCCCGGCGGTAACCAAGCAGCCTGGCCGGCGGTTAAGCCGATTTTTCAGGCGATCAGCGCCCATGTCGACGGCGACCCCTGCTGCGAATGGGTAGGCGATAACGGCGCCGGCCACTACGTAAAAATGGTGCATAACGGCATCGAGTACGGCGACATGCAGCTGATATGCGAAGCGTATCAATTGTTGGCCGAAGGGCTGAACTTAAGCACCGATGAAATGCAGGCAATTTTCGCCGAGTGGAATCAAGGCGAATTAAGCTCTTATTTGATCGAAATCACCGCCAACATCCTGGCTTACAAAGAAGACAACGGCCAACCCTTGCTGAACAGCATTCTGGATACCGCCGGCCAAAAAGGCACCGGCAAATGGACCGGCATCAATGCGCTGGACCTAGGTATCCCGCTGACACTGATCGGCGAATCTGTCTTTGCCCGCTGTTTGTCCGCGCAAAAAGACGAGCGCATCCGCGCAGCCAAAGCCTTGCCGAAAACCAGCGCCAGCTTTAGCGGCGACAAAGCGGCGATGATTCAGGCTATCCGCCAAGCCTTATACGCTTCGAAAATCATTTCCTACGCACAAGGTTTTCGGCTGATGCGCGAAGCCGCCAAGGAATACAAACTGGCGCTGAATTACGGCGAGATTGCCTTGATGTGGCGCGGCGGCTGTATCATTCGTAGCCAATTTCTGAACGACATCAAACAGGCTTACCAGCAAAACCCCGATCTGGAAAACTTGCTGCTGGCCGATTTCTTCGTCGATGCCATGAAACAAGCCGAAGCGGGCTGGCGCCAAGCCGTGATACTGGGCATACAATTGGGCATTCCAACGCCGGCCTTCTCGTCTGCCTTGGCCTATTTTGACGGCTACCGCACCGAAAGACTGCCAGCCAATCTGCTGCAAGCACAAAGAGACTATTTCGGCGCGCACTCGTATGAACGTACCGACCGACCCAGAGGCGAGTTTTTTCATACCGACTGGACCGGACACGGCGGCAAAACCGCATCGACAACCTATACGGTTTAAGGCTAAGGCATTAGACCGTTACTGTTTTGTCAAACACGCACGCTTAACGGCGTGGGTTTTCCAAGCACCATCACATTAGGAAAATAAGAAATGACCGTATCAATAAAAGAAGTCATGACCACCTCGCCGGTAATGCCGGTGATGGTAATCAATCAACTCGATCAAGCCGTGCCTTTGGCCCGCGCATTGGTGGAAGGCGGATTAAAAGTATTGGAAATCACCTTGCGCACGCCGGTAGCACTGGATGCCATCCGCCGCATCAAAGCCGAAGTACCGGGCGCAATTGTCGGTGCCGGCACCATTATCAATACCCAAACGCTGAAAAACGCCATTGATGCCGGCGCAGAATTCATCGTCAGCCCAGGCGTCACGGACAGTTTGCTGGATGCGGCTCTGGCTTCCGGCGTACCGATTTTGCCCGGCGTCATCACCCCCAGCGAAGTAATGCGTTTGATGGACAGAGGCATTACCGCGATGAAGTTTTTCCCGGCCGAAGCGGCGGGCGGCATCCCGATGCTGAAATCCATCGGCGGCCCCTTGCCGCAAGTGACCTTCTGCCCGACCGGCGGCGTCAATCCGAAAAACGCGGTGGAATATCTGGCGCTAAGCAATGTCGCCTGCGTGGGCGGCTCGTGGATGGCACCATCCGAACTGGTCGATGCCGGCGATTGGGCGGAAATTACCCGCCGCGCCGCGGAAGCCTCCGCTTTGAAAAAATAGACTACAGAGTCGGGTTGCGGCCAGCGCCCAACCCGACTCAAACTTGCTCGGTATCATTCAATAAAATCGTAAACCCTATACTTATCCACTAAGGGCCGCAGCACCTGTTGCGCCACGCGCAGATAGTCCGGATTTTTTAAAAACGCCTCGTAAGCCTGCTGACTTTCGTAAACGCTGGATATCGCCACATCATAGCTTTCATCTAACGCAGCATTCGTTCGTCCACGATTAATCGCCGCCGGTGTACCGACATCGTAAGCCAGCACGCCCGGCAATTTAGCCAAGCCTGCACTGTCTTGAATATATTGTTGCCGCAGTTTTTCATCACCAGCCTGTTTCAACCAGACTATGACCACGTGATGCACTTTGCGATTTTGCGCCTGCTGGTCTGGCTTGGCAGTATAGGCACAGCCGGTTCCGCCGGCTGCCAGTAGCCCCACCAGCGCTAGGACATAAAGACGTTTCATGGTTTTTTGTTCTCCTGATACATATCAATTAATCCGGCTGCCGAGCATGTTACAAGCCGCGCAAGCGCTTGATCCGTTCCTCGGTGTTGGGATGGCTGGATAAATAATCCAGCGCTTCAACCGACTCTACCGGCTGTTTCGGCGCCGCGGTTTGGTGAGCCGCCTCCAGTTTTTCCAATATATCGGCCAGCCGGCTAACCGGAATACCGTTAGCGCGCAACAATTCGGCGGAAAAAGCATCGGCCCGGCGTTCGAAATCGCGCGAATAGCGGGTTTGTAATAATACGGTCGGCGCGACGGCCAGCAGACTACTGACATCGCCAATGTACCAAGCCATCGCCAAACCGACCACGGAAGCCTGTAACATTTGTCGCAAGGCATGTTTTTCATGAACATGACCCATTTCATGGGCCAGAACCGCCAAAATTTCTTGGTCGTTACTTGCCAAATTCACCAAGTCATCAAGTACAAGTACGCTGCCGCCGGGCAAAGCGAAGGCGTTGGCGCCCAATGTCGGGCTAGCGCGAAATTCAATGTGCGCCGGACGGTCCTGACCCGGAGGCAAGACCAGGCGCTGCATGCCATCCTGAACGGTGTGCCGACGTTCCTCGGCTAGTTTACTGGGCATCAACAAGGTTTGATCGAGGCTGGCGAAAAACTGATTATCCATCCGCTCCAGCAGATAAACCGGCACCCGGTCAGCCACGACCCGCGCCGCATAAGGCAGTCCAAACAAATACACAACCGCAAGCAGGCTCAAAGTTAGCAGCAGCGCCGCCAACGCATACCACCAGCTATTCTCCATACCGGCCACCGCACTATTACCTGCATCCTGCAACATCTCGGCAAAGCCTTGCCGATCGGCCACTTCGCAACGGCCGCCGTCTGCGAACAAAATCAGGCGCGGCGTGCTGCCGAGCGGCGGCGGAATTTTCAGACTGGCTAAATCTTCACGACGGACAATGTCCCGGCCCTGCAACAACAGTTTGTCGCCCTCCACACAGAGGGTAACCGGATGCGGCCGGGCTTGCCGCCCGTCGTAGTACACAGCCGTGAGCCACATTTACAAGGCAATATCGAAATCAAACATCTCAGCCATTTCCTCGCCGGCGGCGGAAGTATTGGTTTGCACACCGGCTACACACTCGTCGATGCTCCCGCGCGTTAATAGTGCGACGCACTCGATGCGATACAGCGCCAAGCGAATAGCGGCAAACTGCTTGTACAAGCCCAAAGTCCACAGTACATTACCAAACATAATACCCACCATCTCCCGCGCCCCAAACCGGGCCTAAAAACCAAGCGGTCCAAATTGCATGTTATTTCTGACTAAGTTCTGCGAACGCGCCGCGACGCAGGGATAGGCCAGTAAAAACAAGGCCAGATAAGTACCCCAAAACACTCATCGCATCCACATGATGTGCAGAGTCACATGCTGCAGAGCAAACAAATACAACGCGACAAGCAGACTCAAAGTTAACAACAACACTGCCAACGCATACCACCAGCTATTTTCCATACCGGCCAGTGCTCTATCCGGCAACATCTCGGCAAAACCTTGCCGATCGGCAACTTCGCAACGGCCGCCGTCGGCGAACAAAATCAGGCGCGGCGTGCTGCCGAGCGGCGGCGGAATTTTCAGACTGGTTAAATCTTCACGACGGACAATGTCCCGGCCCTGCAACAACAGTTTGTCGCCCTCCACGCAGAGCGTGACAGGATGTGGCCGGGCTTGCCGCCCGTCGTAGTACACAGCCGTGAGCCACATTTACAAGGCAATATCGAAATCAAACATCTCAGCCATCTCGTCGCCCGCCGCCGAGCTATTGATCTGCAAACCGGCCACAAAATCGTCAATGCTGCCCTGTGGCAACAAGGCCACGTGTTCGATGCGATAACGCGCCAAACGTATGTCGGCAAACGGCTTGTAAAGCCCCAAGGTCAACAAAGTCAACAGTACATTACCAAACATGATGCCTAGCATCTCCCGCGCGCGCAACTGGGCCTGAAAACCATGCGGCCCCAATTGTGTGTTATTCCAGACCAAATTCTGCAAACGCGCCGCGACGTAGGGATAAGCCAGTAAAAACAAGGCCAAATAGGTGCCTATCGAGGCTACCAATACACTCATCGCCACCAATTGTTCTGCCTCTACCGGGATCAACTCCTTGCTGCCAAGCAACATGACGCTGGCCATCAGGCCGGCAAACACCAGCACGCCTATGAATATCGTCATCAGATAGATGCGGTAGTAAGCGCTGGTAGTAGCGAAGAATTTAAAAAATTCGCTGCCATACGTGCTGTTTTCACGGATATAACGGGCCATGCGCTGCTGCGCCAGCGGCCACAGCAAGCCTAAGGTCAACGCCGATAACACCGGCAATAGCAGAAAATTGAAATACGCCGCGCCGGTGCTACCATGAAAGGCAAAACGTAAGCCCCGATAACTGGTGTTATGCATTCTAAAACGGAGCGAACGCATCAACAGCCAGGGCATCACCGATACGATCACCAGCAAAATGGCCAAGCCTGCAACCTGATCGAATTTACCGACCAAGGTATAACAAGCAAACAATAGAAAAGCGACGATGCGTCCTTTCAAGATCGCCTTAGGATCGCCGTGGTAATCAAAACTCGCACCGGCCAGCGTGGTGTGCCGGTAAAAATATTGATTACGTTTGACTTTGGCCCAGGCCGAATAAATGCCCAGGGTGACGATACTCAAGCAGACGTTGACGATCCAAATCCGGAAATACTCGCCACCGCGACCGCTGAATTGCAACTGCCGTGATTGATATTCTGTCATTTCCATCCTCATTTTAGGTTTTTCCGTTGCAAGCATAGTGCATCGCCGGTATCTAACAACAAAAACGAGTGCGGATAACACACGCTAGTCATTGGCCGGCTTTTGCAAACGCGGTAAAGCCCTTTATACTTCGTCAACAATAGCGGTGCAGACAAGTCAGCAAGCGCTTGAGTGGGAACTTACCTTTCTATCTCTGCCGACCCAGTATAAAAATGAGAAAAAACCTACCCGTTACCCAACGTGAAGTGATTTACGCGTCTTCGGCCACCATCACGTCCGGGACAGATCCGGCCGGTAAGATCAATTATGTCAACCAAGATTTTTTGGAGATTAGCGGCTTTAGCGGAGCAGAGCTGTTAAACCAGAGCCATAACATCGTTCGCCATCCCGACATGCCTTCCGCCGCATTCGCCGATTTGTGGCAAACCGTGAAGAGCGGCCGGCCGTGGATGGGAATTGTGAAAAATCGCTGCAAAAATGGCGACCATTACTGGGTGGATGCTTTTGTCACACCCCGCTTCGAAAATAGCAAGATCGTCGGCTACGAATCGGTGCGGGTTAAACCGGACAGCACTAGCGTAGCCCGCGCCAATGCTGTCTACGAAAAGCTGAACAATGGCAAAAATATCGATTCACCTTTGAGCCGCATCGGTTTGTCCGGCAAACTGACCGCCGGGTTGGCGCTGATTCAATTGACGACCGCCATCAGCCTATACCTGACCGAAACGTGCAGTTTTGGCGTAGCGTCAGCAATCTTCGCCGCCCCCTTAGCGGCTGGTTGTGCCTGGATTTGGCTTATATTACGACCTTTAAAAGACGCAGCGGAAGAAGCACGCAGGGTCATCGACAATCCGGTAATGCAGCAAATTTACACCGCTGACGGTGGCGAGGCTGGACAATTACTGTTGGCAGTGAAACTGTTAAAAGCCAAGTCCAGAACCATCATTCGCCGTCTCACCCAAGCGACCGAACCGCTGGCAGGCAAAGCAGATACGAGCTACCAGGCAGTCAACCAAGTTAGCGTGGCAATGGATAGACAGCTGGCGGAAATCGAACAGATTGCATCGGCGATACACGAAATGAGCGCCACAGTCAGCGAAGTCGCCCGTAGCGCAGCCAACGCCGCTCAAGCCGCGAATGACGTCAATCAGCAATCGCAAGAGACGCTATCGCGGGTCAACAATACCATCCAAATGATAGACCGCTTAGTGATCGCAGTCGACCAAGCCGAAACAGTCATCAAAATTGTGGCCGATCACAGCAAGAAAATCGGCGGCGTACTTGATGTGATTCAAGGGATTGCCGAACAAACTAACCTTTTGGCACTCAATGCCGCCATCGAAGCGGCGCGCGCCGGCGAGCAAGGCCGGGGATTTGCCGTCGTGGCCGACGAAGTCAGAACCTTGGCCGGGCGCACGCAAAAATCCACGGAGGAAATCCATAAAATGATCGACGGCCTGCGCTCCGGCGTGAATAACGCCGTACAGGAAATGGCCAAGGTCAGGGAAATGGCGGCAACCGGCGCGGAACACGGAAAAAACTCCACCGAATCGCTGCAACAAACCACACTGTCGGTCAATATCATTAACGACATGATCGTGCAAATCGCCAGCGCCGCTGAACAGCAACATATTGTTTCCGAAGAAATTTCCAGAACGGTAGAAGCTGTCGGTACCTTATCGCGACAAACCACAGAGCATGCGGCTCATGCCAGTGCGGCCAGCGGCGGCGTCTCGGCACTCAGCAAAGAACTTGATATGTTGGTTGAGCAATTCGACGATATACAACGCTAAAAACGCACACAGCAAAGTTACCGTCATTTACTCCGCAAGTTTCCATTTGATGTTACAGCCTATGCTGGGAATTTGTGCCGCATCGATAGGCTTTCCCGCCAGCAAATTATCCAAGGCATTGCGCAAATCCTCGCCGGTTACCGGCACCGCATTCTTCGGGGTGGCACCATCCAGGCGACCCCGATAAACGCACACCAAATCGGCATCGAACAGATAAATATCCGGGGTGCAGGCAGCTTGGTACGCCTTGGCCACCGCCTGCGATTCGTCGTACAAATACGCGGCAAACGGATGCCCCCATTCCGCCATCATCTGCTGCATTTTATCCGGCGCATCCTGCGGGTAGTTTTCGATGTCATTGGCACTGATCGCCACCGTCGCAATGCCTGAGGCGGCGTATTGCCGGGCAATCGCGATCAACTGCTCTTTGATGTGCAACACATACGGGCAATGGTTACAGATAAACAAAATCAAGGTGCCGCGTTCGCCTTTCAAGTCCTGCAAGGCATACGCGCGGCCGGACACGGTATCCGGCAAACAAAAGTCTGGAGCGATACTACCTAAAGGCAGCATATTGGAGGCTGTCGCGGCCATGGCTAATCCTGCTGAGTCAAAACAAGACTAGAATTATAAAACAGCCCGCTCCCGGAACTGCCGCGAAAATCGCCTTAACATTCCCAGTCGCCAGCGCATGATCGATATTAACACCCGAACAGTTCCGCTCGAAAACGCTCCGCAATTGGACAGCTACGTGCTGACCGACAAACTCGGCGAGAGCCTGCAAGCTACGGTTTACAAGGGCTATCATAAACATGTGCCCGAATACCCGCTGGTGGTTAAATGCCTGAAACTGTTATCCAGTTGGGACGACCAATCCCGGCACCTGCGGCAAAAAATCGAACGCCTGAAAGTATTGCACGACCCGCGCGTCTGCACGCCTTTGGCTTTGGAATCCAACGACGGCGATCAATTCATCGTGCAACCTTGGTTCAACGGCCAGTCATTAAACGCTTGGATCACCCAACAGCAGGCGGTGAATTTAGCCGATTTTTTTACGATCGCCTGCTCGTTAGCCGACACCTTGCAATCGGTGCATGATGCCGGCATCACTCATGGCGGCATTAAACCGCACAATATTTTGGTGCAATCCGGCAGTTTGAATCTGCGTTTAACCGACTTCATCACACCGCTGGACATCCGTGATGTCAGTCATTTCATTTACGACCCGGAATTTGTTCGGAACACCCTGGCCTATACCTCGCCGGAACAAACCGGACGCATCAATTACCGGGTCGATTTTTCCACCGACTTATATTCTCTGGGTATCGTGTTTTACGAACTGCTGACCGGCCGCTTGCCGTTTTTTTCCGCAGATCCCTTGGAACTGATTCACTCGCATCTGGCCGAGGAAGCGGTCAAAGTCCATGACATCAGTCCCGGCATTCCCAACACGCTGAGCGAAATCATCGCCAAACTGATTTTGAAACAACCGGAAAAGCGCTACCAAAGTGCCTCCGGCCTGCTCGCGGATTTGCTGCGCTGCCAGAAAGAACACGAAATCACCGGAACCGTATCGGACTTTGGCATAGGCCAGCATGACCGCAGCCGCCGGGTGATTTTCATTTCGAAAATGGTCGGCCGGCAAAGCGAAACCGAGCTAATCCGCCAAGAATATAGCCAGGTAACCCAAGGCCGGTTTCGTTCGGTGTTTATATCCGGCCTATCCGGCATCGGCAAAACTCGGCTGATTCAAGAACTGCAAAAGCCGCTGGTAAAAAATCGCGGCTATTTCAGCTCCGGCAAATTCGATCAGTATCAAAAAAATATTCCCTACAGTTCGCTGATCCAGGCTTTGCGCAATCTGATACGCACCTTTCTGACCGAAAGCGATGCACAAGTACATGATTGGTCCGCCAAAATCCTCGAAGCGCTGGACCATGCCGGCGGCGTGATTGTAGACGTGGTGCCGGAGCTGGAATTCATCATCGGCCCACAACCTGAGGCCCAGCCCTTGCCGCCGGTAGAGGCCCGTAACCGTTTCAATAATCTGTTCGGCCGTTTCCTAGCCTGTCTAGCCAGCGAAGAAAATCCCTTGGTGTTATTCATCGACGATCTGCAATGGTGCGACAGCGCCACTTTCGATTTCTTGCAAAATCTGTTCGCCAATCATCGCGAACACCCCTACCTGTTTTTTATGGGCGCTTATCGTCACAACGAAGTCGATAGTGGTCATCCATTGACCAAACTGATCCGTAGCGTGCGAGAAAACACCGGTCCGCTGACCGAGATTCATTTGACCGAACTCAGCGACGCCGATAGCCACGAAATGGTCGCCTACATTCTGGATTCGTCGTTAACCGCCACGGCAAATTTAGCCGACTTTATCGCGCATCTGACCGAAGGCAATCCCTTGTTTGTCAGCGAAAGTCTGGCCTGGTTGTACAACGAAGGTTTACTCGGTATCGACGCCAAACAACACTGGCAATGGGATATGAACCGCATCCGCGACACGCAAATGCCGGCCAGCGTGGTGGAGCTGTTCAGTGCCAAAGTGCGTAAACTGCCAACCCGGACTTTACACATCCTTTACCATTGCGCCTGCATGGGCAACCGCTTCACCGCCGAGGATGTCGCGCTGGTGCTGGATACGCGTATCGAGCAACTGTTCGAAGATTTAAAGCCGGTATTAAGCATGGGGCTATTGCTGGAAAATAAAGCCGACTTGCAGTTTGTCCACGACCGGGTGCAGGAAGCGGTATTACAGCAAGTGGACGCCGCGACCCGCCCCGGCATCCATTGGCGCATAGGCAATCGCTTGCTGTCGGTGGTCCCGCCCGGAGCCGAGCTTATCAGCCTTGACAATTTATTCACCATCGCCGCCCATCTCAACCAGGGTTGCCCGGCTATAGTCGACGAGGAAACGGCCTATTGGCTGGTGAATATCAACTTCAACGCCGGCAATAAAGCCCTGGACGCCCTGGCCGGCGATGCCGCCAACGAATTTTTTCTGAAAGCCCACGATTATCTACCGACCGATTGTTGGGAAACGGCCTATGCGCTAACGTTTCGGATTTATCAACGCCTGGCGAAGACCGATCTGATGTGCGGCCGCTACGATAGCTCTGAAGCCTTATTGAACCGGCTGATCGAGCATGCGGTCAGCGATCTGGACAAAGCCGAGGCACTGGCCGATCAAACGACTTCGCTATCCTCCTTCGGCAACTTCAAGCAAGCTATCGCCACCGCCAATCGCGGTTTAGCCTATTTCAACAAGTCCATTCCCGACGATCCCGAGCAAGCCCGGCAACGCATGGAAAATCTGATGCTGATCATCGACCAGCAAGACGATGTCTGGCAAAAAATCCTGAATATGCCGTTTACCGAGCAGCGGCAGAGCAAAATCGAACTGGCTTTTTATAGCGAGTTGATTCCGGATTTATACATGTGCGGCTTGGTGCCGCAGCTGTATTTGTCCGCCGCCCAATCCACCTTGCATTGTCTGGAAGGCGGTATGGACGAATCGGTGATTTATTCGTTTTCCATCATGGGCCTCAATCTGGGCGAACAGGGCAAATTCGCGCAGGCGTTTCGCTATCAGGATTTGGCTCACGATTTATGCGCAAAGTATCCCAACACCTTTGGCGCGACCAGAGGCATGAACGGCATTGTCTGGTGCAATATGCACTCGCGTAGCCACCCGGCCGATATTGTCGATTACGCGCACAAAGCCATTCAATCCGGGAAAAACTGCGGCGATTTATACAACGCCGGCTTGTCTTATGGCCCACTGATGTGGAATCTAATAGCGCAGGGTAAGAACCTGCGCTGGGTCGAAGAAGCTGCCGAAGAATGTTTGCAATTTTCCCGCAAAAACCAGCTGTCGTTTTCGATAGGTCTGGCTCAAGCGGTAATGGCCGGTTGGGTATTGCCGATGAAGCCCGACTATGGGCAGGTCGATATGCAAGCAACCCTGGCTGACTGGCAAGCCAATAATTATGTTGCCGCTACCGGCAGTTACTTCGCATTGCTGGGTTTTGCCCAATATTACCTGGGTGACTATAGTGCGGCGGCACTATCGTTGCAAACCGTGGAAAACTATTTGCATGGTTTAACCGACAATGTTTTGAAACGTCTTTGGTATGTATTTCGGATCTTGAACCTGCTGCGGTCGGAAACGGATGCTGCTCTTATCGATGCCGAAATGACGTCCTTGCTTGCGCAACTGGAAGTGTGGGGGCAACTCGGTCCCTTGCTAAAGCCCTACCTGATGTTTATCCATGCGGAATTAGCCAATCGGCAAGGCCAATACCGTGACGCGCGCAATCTGTATATGGATGCTATCGCCCTAGCGCTGGCACAGAACTATGGCCTGCTGACCGGCCATCTATACGAAGCGCTGGCTGATCTATTGCTGAAGCACGGCTTGGGCGACGCAGAACTTTATTACGGCGAAGCCCGCCGCCATTACCGCTTATGCCGTGCCGATGCAAAAAACAACCAGCTGCAGGAGCGCCATCAATACGTCAGCCCGGAAACCGGTGCCAGAATAACCAAACCTCAGCCCGCTCCCACTACCTTACCTAGTCTGGATATCAGCTATTTGATGAAATCGGCGCTAGCGTTATCGGCGGAAATCGATCTGACTCAACTCATGCAAAAAATCATGGCCGTGGTGTTGGAAAGCTCCGCCGCCCAACACGGTTATTTGCTGATCAAACAAAATGACGAATTATTGGTGGCTGCCGAGCAGCACGTCGGCAAAAAACGCACGATACACAAACACTATTACCGCCTGAACAAGGTACGCGGCATCTGCCACGCCATCGTCAATTACGTGCAACGCACCCACGAAAAAGTCGTGCTGAGCGACGCCTGTAGCGAAGGCGAATTTCAAAACGCCCCCGAGGTGTTGGCGTTTGGCTTACGCTCGGTATTGTGTTTGCCGGTCATCAAGCAAAGCGAATTAATCGGTTTGCTGTATCTGGAAAACCGGCTATCCGAAGGCGTATTCACCCCGGAAAAAATCAGCATGACCGAGCTGTTGACCGCGCAGGCCGCTATCTCGCTGGAAAATGCCCGCTTGCTGGAACAAACCCGCCAAGCTTATAAACAATTACAGGAAAATCAGGATCATATGCTGCAAATGGAAAAGCTGTCGGCGCTGGGTACGCTGGTCGGCGGCGTGGCCCACGAAATCAATAACCCGCTGATGGGCGTGATGAACTTCGTCGAATTTGTCTCGGACCGCACCGAAGACGCCAAATCTAAACAAGTCCTTGCGCAAGCGTTGCAGCAAATTCAACGTATCAAAAACATTGTTTCGAATATGCTGGTGTTCATGCATCAGAAAACCACGCAAACCGGCAGTTGCTCGCTAGAGGAGGTTTTAGGCCAAACCCTGTTGTTACTGGAAGGCGAATTGCGCAAAACCGCTATCCAAGTCCGCACCGAGATACCGGAAAACTTGCCCAAACTCGCCTGCACAGCGGAAAGCATGCAACAGATACTGATCAATCTATTAATCAACGCCCGCGATGCGCTGCGCGGGATTGCGCAACCCGAAATTGAAATCAGCGTCCGCTGTGCGGAAAAAATGCTAGAGTTGATTGTAAAAGACAACGGCCCCGGCATCCCCGACGAGGTACAAAGCCGCATGTTCGATCCTTTCTTTACCACCAAACCGCCCGGCCAGGGCACCGGGCTGGGTTTATCGGTCACCCGCCGCTTGATTCAGGATGCCAATGGCTCGATAGCAGTGGAAAGCCGCATTGGCGAAGGTTGCCGCATACGGTTAAAATTTCCCCACTTTTAGTATTTTTAACGAATAGAGACAGAGGCGATGGTAAACAACATTCTGGTGATTGACGACGACCCGGCGGTACGTGGTGCCTTCAAGCTTATCCTGGAAGAAGAAGGCTACCATGTGCGCGAAGCCGAGAACGGTCTGCAAGGTATCGCCATGGTGGAAGCTGATCGTCCCGACTTGATATTTCTGGACTTACGCATGCCCGGCATAGATGGTGTGGAGACCTTACGCCGCCTAAAGGCGTTGGACACCAGCCTGAATGTCTATATCGTCACGGCCTTTGCCGCCGAATTCATGGATCAGCTGAAAGACGCCCATGAAGAAGGCTTGCAATTCGAGCTGGCCAGCAAACCCTTGTCGGCGTCGCAAATCCGCAATATCGCCCAAGTGGTACACATCGCCAAAGTTCATGAAGAACGCAGAGCCAACCACCATAAGCTGGTTTTGACCTTGTACGTGGTGTCGCTGAATCCTGAAACCCGCAGGCTGGTCGAGCAAATCAGCGCGGTGCTGGCCGGCATTTACGAGCCGGGCCATTGGGTATTCGATGTGGTGGAAGTATTGGGCATGCCGGAAAAAGCCCTGGAAAAAGAAATCTTTGCCACGCCGATGCTGGTGCGCGATCTACCGGAACCAGTGCTAAAACTGCTAGGCGATCTTTCCCGAATGTCGTCGGTGATGGCGGCCATCACTACTCAAAATGTTGGTACAGGTGTGCAGACAGTAATCGTTTGATGCCCGGTCGTAACCCCTAAATGCCACAAACACTCAAACAACTCAATCTGATCCTTGACACCATTACCGACGGTGTCATGGTGGTCGACCCGCAAGGCGTCGTTCTTTATGCCAATCAAGCAGCAGAACAATTACTAGAACGCGGCAGCCTGATCGGTCATTCATTGGCAATTCCGATTTCGGCCGACAAAATTCAATTTCAAGACATCAATCTGATTCGTCCCAGCGGCATAGCCTGGGCGGAACTGCGTTCCACGCCGCTGGAATGGGAAGGCGCGCCGGCCTATGTCATCGGACTGCGTGACATCACGGCTCGTAAGCAAGCGGAAATCGCTTTGCAGGAAAGCGAACTACTCTTCCATACGCTGTCCAAAATTGCCCCGGTCGGCATTTTTCGCACCAACGAAAAAGGCGAATGCGACTACGTCAATCACCGCTGGTGCGAAATCACCGGCTTGCATTTTATCGATTCGCACGGTGACGGCTGGATAGCCGGGCTGCTCGCCGACGACCGCGAATCAGTGATTGCCGAATGGCAGCGTTGCATATCCGCCTTGCAACCCTTCAATATGCAATACCGTTTTCAATTGGCGGACGGCAGTGTGCGTTGGGTGGTGGGACGCGCCGAGCCGGAACTGGATGAAACCGGCGGATTGCGCGGTTACGTCGGCACCATCACCGATATTTCCGACATCAAAGCCAACGAGGAGCGCTTGGGACAAGCCGCCGCCGTATTCGAAAGCACGCGTGAAGGCGTGATGATCACCGATGCCCGGCGCCGCATTACGATGGTCAACAAGGCGTTTACCGATATTACCGGCTACACCAATCAGGATGTGATCGGCAATAGTCCCGGCATCATGAGTTCCGGCCGCCATAACACCGATTTTTACCGGGAAATGTGGGCCAATATTGCCACGACGGATCATTGGCAAGGCGAAATTTGGAATCGCCGTAAATGCGGAGAAGTGTATCCGGAATTATTAAGCATCAGCACGGTGCGCGACGGGAACGGCGAGATTAGCCACTATGTGGGCGTATTTGCCGACATATCCAAATTAAAGGCTTCGGAAATGGAACTGGAATTCCTGGCCCATCACGACCCGCTGACGAAACTGCCTAATCGCATGCTGTTCCTGTCGCGCCTGCAACATAATATCGAGAAAGCCCGCCGCCAAGCCAATAAGATGGCGGTGTTGATGCTGGACCTGGACCGCTTCAAGGACGTCAACGATAGCTTCGGCCATTTGGCCGGCGACGATTTACTGCAAATGGTGGCCGAGCGCCTGACTACCCGGCTGCGTACCAGCGACACCATTTGCCGCCTCGGCGGCGACGAGTTCGTGGTGTTGCTGGAAGAAGTCAACCAACCCGAAACCGTCGCTCACGTAGCCACGCAAATCATCAATGCCTTGAACCAAACCTGGCAGCTACCCAGCGGTCATGAGGTACGCATCGGCGTCAGCGTCGGCATCGCGATGTTTCCCGAACACGGCGCTTCGCCGGACGAGTTGATCCAACAAGCCGATACGGCCTTGTATCAGGCCAAAAACGAGGGCCGTAATCGTTTCAAATATTTCTCGGAAGATTTGACGCGCGCCGCGCGCGAACGTATCGATATAGAAATCCGCCTGCGGCAAGCTATAGAGCAAGGCGAATTGCGGGTATTTTTCCAACCGCAAATTTGCATCGAGACTGGCGCGATTATCGGTGCCGAAGCCCTGGTCCGCTGGCAGACTGCCAGCGGCGAACTGATACCGCCGCTACGCTTCATACCGATTGCCGAGGAAACCGGTCTGATTACCAGTATCGGCAATTGGGTGTTGAGAGAAACCTGCCGCACCGGCCAACGCTGGCGAAAAGCCGGTTTTCCGCCCTTGCGTCTGGCAGTTAACCTGTCGCCGCAACAGTTTTTGCATAGCGACATTAGCGACGTCGTCTCCAAGGTCTTGGCAGAAACCGGTTTTCCAGCCAAGTGCCTGGAACTCGAACTCACTGAAAGCGCCTTGATGAAGCGGGAAAAAGAAGCCATCGAAATTTTGCATAAACTGCACGGGTTAGGTGTGCATCTGGCTATCGATGATTTTGGCACCGGCTATTCATCGCTGGCTTATTTGAAACTATTTCCGCTGGATGTCTTAAAAATCGATAAAAGCTTTATTGAAGACATCCCTAAACACACCGACGATATGGAAATCACCGCTACGATCATCGCCATGGCAAAGACGCTACGTATGCGAGTGGTTGCGGAAGGCGTGGAAACCGCCGAGCAACTGGCTTTTCTGAAAAGCCGGCAGTGTGATCTTTACCAAGGTTATTTGGTCAGCAAGCCGCTACCGATAGCGGAATTCGAAAAATTTCTGACCGACCACTTCCCTAACAACAATCATATGCCGGCACTCGGCTGACAGTTACGGCTTGGAACACGCCTCGGTCGCCCTGAAATGTGCAATCAATCCACTGTTTTAGCCAAACGCCGGAAAAAAGTTATAATGCCGGTTTTTAACCTCACCAAAAGGATCAAAAGATGGCTGACAATCTGATTGCACCTTCCATACTCTCCGCAGACTTCGCACGCTTGGGCGAAGAAGTTGTTAATGTCTTAAATGCGGGCGCAGACAT
>Ga0123388_1114464_pt1 | contig 20503 bp, 22 predicted proteins | sample T0HHNO3metaT_FD_89916 | JGI IMG/M metagenome (GOLD analysis project Ga0123388, IMG submission 89916) | Methane-oxidizing artificial microbial communities from Washington, USA to study methane cycling - T0-HHNO3 metaT (Metagenome... | ecosystem: Engineered > Modeled > Simulated communities...
AGCAAAATGATGAAACCTGGCATGGGTGCGTATGATGAATTTAAAGCCATGTTTGAGAAGTTTAGTGCTGAAGCAGGTAAGAAGCAGTATTTGATCCCTTACTTTATTGCCTCACACCCGGGAACCACGGATGAGGACATGCTGAATTTAGCGCTTTGGCTCAAAAAGTATGAGTTTAGATTAGACCAAGTGCAAAACTTTACGCCCACACCGATGGCGATGGCGACCGCCATGTACCATTCAGGAAAAAATCCGCTACGCAAAGTGACGGAGGACTCCGAAGATGTGCCTGTGGCCAAATCGGGCAGTGTGCGCAAGCTACATAAAGCGTTTATTCGTTACCATGACCCAGCCAACTGGCCGATGTTGCGTGAGGCGCTTAAACGCATGGGCAGAGCCGATTTGATTGGGCCGGGTAAAAAGCAATTGGTGCCAGCGTTCCAGCCAGCGGTAATGGCGAATATTAAGCAATCTGACGGAACGAGCTTTAAAGCCAAACCGTTGCCGAAAGCCTTTGCAAATTTTAAAAATGCGGCTAGACCAGCGTTTAAGAAATCAAAATAAGCGCTACATTTAAACTGGCAATAAAAATGTAGCGCTGGATATTTTAAGACGCTCAGTTATTTGAGAGCGTCTTATTTTATTTTAAAGCGTCTTGAATTTTCTTCATATCTACATATTTACTCAAACCAGATGTAAATTCCGCACCAACTGCTGGATTGCTCATGAGCTCTTGCATGGCTAGTCTACCTAGCGACTCGAAAGCAGTTCTAAGTGCTGTGGGATCCTCTAAGTCGGTTGCAATTTTAATCTCATTTCTACAATCGACCGAAAGTAAGCGCGTCAATAGTCTGCCATTGGTCATATTGATCTCCTCTAGCTTTTCTGGGGGTAGGTTGGCGATACTGCTGACTTCCGGGTGCTTAGTCATTGCCGCAAATACCCATCTTGCTAAATTCACTCTATCTTTGCCCGTTGTCGAGTTTGCCAAGCAAGTCCCGACTGCATCTGCAGCTGGCCCTGCATAAGCAACTGATGTAAACAATAACGGGAGTAACAATAGGAGAGACGTGCTGAACTTGTGAATTGACATATGGATTCTTTATTGTGGTTTTTAGATGATAGAAAATTATACTTGAAGATGGATATGTTTGAACTATCAACTGATTTGTATAGACTATGAGTACAGTTCAACAACCATTTAGGCCATCATGAGAATTGACTCAATCAAGCAATATTGCATCGCAATGATATTATTGGGTTGTGCACTGACAGCGCAAGCCGCAGAAAAAGGGTTGTTCTGGAAAATGGAATCGCCTGCTGGCGTGACCAGTTATTTGTTTGGCACCATGCATACCGATGACAATCGCGTCACTGAGTTTTCCCCAGAGGTGCTCAATGCGCTGAATCAGGTAGACACCTTCATGATGGAGGTCTCCCCTAGTCAAGACCCCAAATTGTTGATGTTGCAAGAAGGTAATATCGCTCAACTGATGACGAATGAAGAGTTTGAGCAAGTGCGTGAGTTGGCAGATTTTCATGTCATGCACCTAGGCGCTGCCATGCAGATGAAACCGTGGCTATTGGCGGTTATTTTTGATTTGCCCAAACCACAGACACCATTTGCACAAGATAATTTACTTATGACCAAATCAGAAGATTTGTCGAAAGATGTGGAAGGCATTGAGACAGCCCAAGAGCACTTTGGCGTAATGGATGATTTTAGCTTGGATGAGCAAATGGTTATGTTACGTGCGGTACTTAAGCGTACGCCCAAGCAAAAAGAAAAGGATTTTGAAAGACTAATGAGTGCTTATTTAAAAGGGGATGCTGAGCAGATTGCCAATTTAGATGCGCAAATCACAGGGGGCATGTTACCAGCACCATTGTGGGAAAAAATGCGTACCAAGCTGCTTGATGAGCGCAATGTGGTGATGGCAGAACGTGGTATTGCTAAAGCTAACGCACAAGCAACCTTTATCGCGGTTGGCGCATCACATTTGGCGGGTAACTCAGGGTTGATCGCCGCATTTAAAAAAGCCGGGTATAAGTTAACGCCGCTCAACATGCGTTAGCGCGTGGCTAGATGATTGTTATACTAGATGATTGTTATATTAGGGTGATTGCTATACGAAATACTTAGATTCGTTTTCGATGGTTTGAATGGCGGTTTCAAAATCCATCGATTTATCGTAAAAGTATTTAACACCCAACTGACGCGCAAGGCTTTTGTAGTAGCCATTCGCATGGTTGGTCAGCATCAGTGTGAGAGGTGCTTTGAAAGCGTAATCCGGGTTCATTGTATGTTTGACCACTTCAAAACCATTGCCTTGGGCTAGCTCAATATCGGCAATCATAAAGTCGTATTGTTTGGTGTCTAGCAGTTGGATCGCGTCCTGTTTATTGGTCGCATAATCGTCTATCGAAACATGTTCGCAGACTTTCAACATTTCTATAATCGATTCCCGCAACAACCGAGAATCTTCCACCAATAACACACGCATCATATATATAAAATCTTCACTATTACGTTCGACATTTCACAGTTTAAAACATCATCTCAAGTACTTCTATCGGGTTTTGTCCTACACAACCTAAGTGACCAGCGCATATTTAATGGCATAGTAAGTGAGGTCTGCGTTGGTCTTTAAGCTCATTTTTTCCAAAATGCGGGTGCGATAAGTGCTCACAGTTTTAATGCTGATATGCAATTCTTCTGCAATTTCTGTTGGGGTAGATCCACTGGCTAGTTTGAAAAAAACCTGAAATTCGCGTTCGGAAAGCAGTTCATGCAGTTGCTTTTCGGATGGATGGCTGAGTTCATTGGTCATGAGTTCAGCTAACTGGGATGAGATATAGCGCTTGCCTTGTGCAATGGTACGTATCGCAAGAATGATTTCATCTGAGTCAGCATCTTTAGACAAGTAACCTTTGCAGCCGCTACGCATCAAGTTGAGCGCATACTGCTCTTCGGCATAGCCGCTGAGTACCAGTACCGGCAAATCGGGTGCAATGTGCTTGAGGTCACGCAAGGTGTCCACGCCATTTTTATCCGGCATGGAAATATCTAGCACGACAATATCGTAGCTATTTTTACGAATAAGGTTTAACGCCTCTGCGCCTGAAGTGGCCTCATCAGCAACTTCAAGGTCGGATTCCAAAGCGATTAAATTACGCAAACCCTGTAATACGATTTTATGGTCATCGACCAATAGAATTTTTTTCATGCGCAATTCCCAACTAAGCAAATATTTTGTTGATTAAACCACATATTGAAAACCGCTTGGACTAGCGGTTTGCTTCATCTGAGGTGTCGGCTGTGCCGTCTAATCCTAGTCTAAACGATTGCCAATCTTTTGCGATGAGTTCGCTGGTTTCTTCTAAGAGTGGCTTTTTCTTCCAAGAGGTTTTAATTACACCAAAAATAAGTGCACTGATGCACAACGGCACTAACATAGCGACTCCTAAAATTAGATTGCGATCCGGGCTTTGCCAGGCCGTGGCAAACAGCCACATTAAGCCCAGCAATCCACTAAAAATAATCGCGGAAAACATCACTAAAAACCCAATAAAGCTGTTCACCATGCGTTGCACATCGCGCGTTACATTCTGCTTAATGTATTTGACTCGGCTCTCGGCATAATCTGCCGCATTTTCCTTTACGTCACGTAAATCTTGTTTCGCTTCGGAAATACGGTTGCCAATTAGATAGAACGCAACAAATTTAACGATAGATGCAAGCATGGTCTGGGCTTTCTTTATTTTGAAGATTGCTTTGAGCCTAACACATAACCCAATAGCAAGCCTACCCCCGCAACCAGTACGAGTGTACCTACTGGGTTTTCGCGCACAGTTTCAGCAGCACGTTCTTTAGTCGTGGCATAAGCATTCACCACTTCATCGGTGACTACTGCTTTCAGTTCGGCGGCTTTGTCTGTCACTTGGTCTTTTAGACTATTCATTTTAGAGGCTTGTGTGTGCTCATTAATAAGGGACTTTAAGCTATGGATGAGTGATTGCGCCTGATCTTTCGCCTCTTCAGTCTTATCGACGACTTTGTCGGACAGGTTAGTGGTAGACGCTTTAATTTTGTCGCTTACTTTTTCCACAACTTTGTTACTTTCCTGCGCCAATTGATCAGCTTTTGTTGTGACGGGTTCTTTACCTAAATTAAACATGATGGACTCCTAAAAAATGAATCATTTACTAAAAGGTGCTCACTAATAATGAGTGATTAGCCTCTGGATTTTAAAAATGAAATAATGGTCAATATCAAAAATACAAAAAAGAGTATTTTGGCGATACTGGCAGCACCGGCTGCAATGCCACCAAAGCCCAGTACTGCGGCAATAAGCGCAATGACAAAAAATACTACGGTGTAATGAAGCATGGTGTTCTCCTAAAAACGTAGGGCTTGAGTGATTGCCTACAACGTGTTGCCATATTAAGCAGATTGGCTGACAAAGGTGAGTGGGGAACGTCTGAATTCAGTGTAGGAAAGCGCCTACGCGTGAGCCACCCACGTATGTGAGGATCAAGTATGTGGAGATAAGAAGTGCCATGAACAAAAAGGTAAAACAGGTGAAGCATGTTATGCTGACGGTCCTGTTTCAAAGAATGTAACGCAATGCAAAAACTCGTTAATTTAATGTTTGCCAAGTTAGACCAATTGTTCAATATCTTTGGCGGCCGCAATATTACGTTATTAGGTATTTCTCTCATTGTTACCATCTTTAGCTTATTCTTTAATGAGAACTGGCTGCATACGGCCACAGAAAAATCAGCAGAGATCGCACAGTTGAATCGTCTTATGCAAGAGGTGCAACAGTTGCAGAGCAGCGTCTATAAAGCTGAAAGTTCGCAACGGGGCTTTTTGCTAACCAACGCTAAAGAGTATTTGCTACCTTATGATATAGGTGTGGATGATGCTAAAAAAGGCCTTCAATCAATCAATACCGCCTTGCTTGCATTAACCCCTGCTGAAGCCTATAAAAAAGAACAGACGATTTTAAGCAAGCTATCTGCCGATGTGGGCGCTAAAATTTCCGAAATGAATGTGACGCTGGAGTTTGCGACCGATGGCAAAATGGTGGATGCCAAGAAAATTGTGAAGCTAGACAGTGGTTTGATGCAGATGCACACCATTAACCACAACATTGAGTTATTGCAAAACGCGTTGAAACAGCGTTTGCAAGTGGTATATGAGGCACGTAATTTAACGCGTATGGTCATTCGCACCTCTGTTATTGCTGGGCCGATTGTGCTGATTTTTTTAGTGGTGCTGGTGATTAAGCAGCTATTAAAAGAGTTGGCAGATAAGGCCTTGCTACAGCAACAGTTATCCGATGAGAATCTACAACATGAGAAACATGCGATAGAGCAAAGCAAGCTGTTGCGTAGCCTGGCCTTAGACTATCAGGCCGATGTAGAACGGGAGCGACACAAGCTGGCCAGAGAATTGCACGATGAGTTGGGCTCTATTCTTACCGCTTCTAAAATGGATATCGCCTGGGTGATTAAATCTCTGGCGAAATCCCATCCGGAAATTGCGGACAAACTCAAAAAAACCAATACCTATTTGGATCAAGGCATTAACTTTAAGCGGCAAGTAGTGCAAGAGTTACATCCTGCTATGATTTCAACTTTTGGCTTTTGGCCTGCATTGCGTGCATTGATTGACGATGCGGTTGAGCGCAACCAATGGGAGCTCACGATAACATTGCCAGACGAAGGCACAGTGATACATGAAACCATTAGTTTGGTGGCGTACCGCATTGTGCAAGAGACACTCAATAATTGTAATAAGTATGCCAAAGCAACCACACTGTCTATTCATATGATCAGTGACGACAAGCACTTGAAAATCGAAATTCAAGACAATGGCGTAGGCATTGATTTAGATAAACTCGAAGCAACTACACACGGTTTGAGTGGAATGCGTCATCGTGTTTTAGCCATTGGCGGACACTTTGAAGTGTCCAGTGGGATAGGCAAGGGGCTGTTTACGCGCGCTATCTTACCTTTAGATGTGAAATTATCCGAACCTACATTCACCACGTTGTAGTCTTCCTCTGACAGCAGAATCAGAGAATGTTCGACTGACGTAGGCGTTTGGACTCTCTACTATGGCATCAACAAAACACAGTCAGTTTTGTGTATGCAAACCATAGAGGAGATACAACATGAATTATGCCAACATTAAGAGAACAACACTTATATTAGCCATGGGGGCAGCTGGTTTTTCATTTCACGCCAGTGCATTTGATACTGACCAAGTGCAAGATAGTCAAACCTCGTACGCAGAACAGTTTAACCAGTTAGATGTAAGCGGTAATGGCTTACTGACCTGGCCAGAGGCTGCTAAGGACAAATCGCTGAACAGTAAGCAATTTGCCAAAGCAGATAAAGACCATGACGGCTCACTGGATAAAGATGAATATGCCGAAATTAAAACTGAACTTGGTCAAAAGAAAGTCTCACAAGTCGTGAGTGACAGTGTGATTACTACTAAAGCTAAAGCAAAGTTATTGGCTGAAGAGTCACTCAAGTCACTGAAAATTAGTGTAGAAACCTACAAAGGTGAAGTCATTCTAAGCGGTTTTGTGAATAATGAAGCTACTAAAGCAAAAGCTGAAGAAGTGGTGGCCTCAATTGAAGGCGTTAAGTCTGTTAAAAATGGTTTAGTGGTCAAAGGCTAATCCATTTGAATTAAATTAAGCATTGCTCGCTCAAAAAACCACACCATTTGGTGTGGTTTTTTAATGCTTTCATTCACAGTTACAATGGAGAGAATTGTAGCTGTGATTTAGTGTTGTACGTGGTCACAGCATACCCGGTATGAAACGTAATACGTTTAAGCCTCCGGAATGTCAGTATCTATTAGGCCTTGCAATAACTCTTCTCTGGCTGATTTTGCAAGGGCTTGGTATTTGGTGCGAAAAGCATCCAACTCTTCTTCTTCAATTTCCTCTAGATCCAACAGTGCATTGTGAGCACCCTTGGTAACACGAATCAATTCATCTAGTTTGACTTGAATAGCTTCAGTATCTCGGTTCTGCGTGTTCTGAATTAAAAACACCATCAAAAAGGTCACAATCGTTGTACCAGTGTTAATCACTAGCTGCCAGGTGTCGCTAAAGTTAAACAGCGGCCCTGAAATGATCCATACAAGAATAACCCCAGCAGCAATAGCAAATGTGATGGGCTTTCCACTGAAGTGCGCAATGGCTCTTGCAAGATGCGAATACCAAGCTTTGGTCATGTCTCTCTCCGTTAAGTCAATCTACTTTTGGCTATAGATTAGCATTCATTGCACAATAATTGCATCACACATGCTGGTTCCCTTCCGTTACTGGTAAATTTGGTTGATAATCACGCACTTTTTATAAAAATTAATTGATCACATTACCCATGCATTCCAATCAATATCGCATCGCTAGTTATGGCATTTTCGTTATCTTAGTATTGTTTACTTTGCTGACGTTTCGTCATTACGGTATCAGTAACGATGAGGAGGTGCAGCATGTGTATGGGCGTCTTTTATTAGAGTTTTACCAATCCGGCTTTAGTAACCAATCTGCCTTTCATTATAAAAATCTTTATTTATATGGAGGGTTCTTTGATGTCATTGCCGCGATTCTTGAAAAACTGACCACCATGTGGCTGTGGGATATGCGGCACTTACTTTCCGCAGCTTTCGGGCTATTGGGATTTTTAGCCGTGTATAAAATTGCTGTTACGCTTGGTTCTACGCGTACTGGCTTTTTAGCTTTATTGCTATTGGCACTGACGGCAGCGTGGAGCGGCGCCATGTTTACGCATACCAAAGATATTCCATTTGCCACTTGCATGACTTGGGCACTGTATTACACCGTGCAGTTGTCCCGGCACTTGCCTAAAATCCCACTCAATATAAGTTTGAAGTTGGGTGTGGCGGTAGGGTGCGCCTTAGGCATGCGTATTGGCGGTGGTTTTGCGGTCGTGTATTTAATCTTAGCATTGTTGGTTGCCAGTTTAATTGTAAAGAAAAACTGGTCGGCTAGAGTGCAATGCTTATCAGTCAGTGCATGGTATTTGTTACCGGCTGGCTTGGTTGCTTTTGCTATCATGGCCGTTTTTTGGCCATGGGGAGTGATGTCACCGGATCATCCGGCCGAGGCGATCAAAGCTTTCTCAAACTTTTCATTTAATATGCTGACCATCGATGACGGTACGGTCACCAGTATCGGAGAAGTGCCAAGAACCTATTTGCTTAATTATTTAATGGTCAGGTTGCCTGAAGTGTTTTTATTAGGCTTGTTAAGCTTGTGCCTAGTGGTGATGGCCAATTATAAAAAAGCAGGTAGCTATTTAACCTCTCAACATGCGCTGCTGTTAAGCCCTGTGGTGATTGCCGTGGCTTTTCCGCTGGCATTTGTACTGATCACTAAGCCAGCTTTGTATAATGGCGTGAGACACTTTACCTTTGTGTTGCCGCCACTGGCAGTATTGGCTGCGTTGGGGATTGATCAGGCATTGAATGCGTTGCAATGGTCTAAGCGTGTAAGCTTGGCATATGCCACGGTAGTAGCGGCTTTATCTGTGGTGACATTGAGTGTGCTGATCCATTTGCATCCATACGAATATATTTTTTATAACCATTTAGCCGGCAACCCTGCCATTGCCGAAAAGCAATGGGAGAGCGATTATTGGTCTAGTAGTTTACGTGAAGCATCCAAGGCGCTCATGAGCACACCGATACCTGCCAGAACAGCGCCTTATTTGGTGGCGGTATGTGCAGAGTCGTTTCAAGGCAGCGCTTATTTAGATCAGCGCTTTGAGGTGACCAAAAACTGGGATGCCGCAGATTTTTATATGTCATCGACCAATATGAACTGCGATCAAGTATTACAAGGTAAAGTGATTGCAGAAGTAAAGCGGCTTGGTACACTATTGGCAGTAGTAAAAGATAGGAGACAGTTGGAAGGAGAGGCGCGTTATGCAAGGCCAGCACCCAATTGAGATGAACATGCAGAATACATCGCTCATACAAGCATCTAATAGCAGGCTTCAAGTGGAGCCGCACCTGACGGTGATTGTACCTGCCTATAATGAAGCGCTGGCAATTACCAGCACTATACAAAATATTGCCAATACCTTAACTGCGTTGAGTACAAAGTGGGATATTGTGGTGGTGGATGATGGCAGCCGCGATGAAACCGCGGATATTGTGAAAGCACTGTCTGCTAAGCTTCACACTACCTTGGTGCGCTTTTCGCGCAATTTTGGTAAAGAGTATGCCATTACTGCTGGCCTAAGCTATGCGTTGGGCGATATCGTGATTTGCATGGATGCGGATGGGCAGCATTCGGCATCACTACTGAGTGAGATGTTGAGCAAATGGCGAGAGGGCTACGATATGGTGTACGCGGTGCGACAAGACCGCGAAGTCGAGTCTAGATTTAAAAAATGGGGTTCAAAACTGTTTTACGGCATGATGAGCGCAAGCGGACAGATTAATATTCCCAAAGATGCTGGTGATTTCCGTTTGATGGATCGTGCCGTTGTAAACGCTTTATGCGCGCTGCCAGAGCGCAATCGTTTTATGAAAGGCATTTATGCCTGGGTCGGTTACCGGTCAATCGGTATTCCATTTACACCCTTGCCCAGAACCCATGGTGAAAGCGCATTCTCTAGGCTCAGGCTGATGAGTCTGGCGTGGACAGGCATTACCAGTTTCTCTTCATTGCCATTACGTTTGGCTAGTGCGGTAGGCGTTATTTTGGCATTGCTTTCATTCGCCTATGGGATAGTCGTAGTGGTGGATAAGTTGTTCTTCCATGAATCGGTACCAGGTTGGCCAACTGTGGTGGCCAGCATGATGTTTTTATCCGGTGTCCAGCTCCTGTTCATTGGCATCTTGGGTGAATACCTCGCGAGAATTTATGATGAAGTCAAAGGGCGGCCACCATACATTGTTGCAGAAGTAAGCAGGCCAGAGGGCTTGCGCTAAACGCATGCAAGCCGATTTAGATAAGTTAAGACGCTCAGTCTCTTGGTTTGCCTGTGTCGGGGCTATAGCGGCCTTGGTGCATTATGTCGTCGCAGTGGGGTTGGAACATTATTTAAATATACAGCCTGCTTGGGCCAATATTGTTGGGTTTGTTTGCGCGTTCCCGGTCAGCTATATTGGGCACCGTACGTTGTCTTTTCCAGGCTTGAATCAAGCACATCAGCATACGTTGCCAAAGTTTTTAAGTGTTGCCGTATTTGGGTTTTTAGCAAACCAGACATTAGTATTGCTTAGCCTGCGCTATACGACATTGCCGTTCTGGCTGGTTCTGGCCATCGTGATGGTGGTAGTGGCGATTAGTACTTATTTATTAAGCCGTTACTGGGCTTTTTCACACACATGACTACCCTTATTATCACAGCAGATGATTACGCACAAAGCGCTGCGATTGATACCGGCATTCTAAATCTGGTGGGTATGGGTAGGGTGACTGCATTCTCTTGCCTGACACTCAGTCCGCGTTGGCCAGAAGCCGCAACACGTATCACGCAGCAGATAAAACAATCAGCGGATATTGGCCTGCATTTGGATTTCACCCAGTATACGCAACCGCTCAAGCATGGTTTGGCGGCTTTGATACTGAAAACCAAGTTTAGACTGCTGGATGAGTCTGCTATCCGGCATGCGATTAAAGCGCAGCTGGATGCATTTGAGCAGGCATTAGGCATGGCACCGGATTATATTGATGGGCATCAGCATGTGCATCAATTGCCACAAATCAGAAAAGTACTCATTCAAGAATTGATGGCGCGTTATCCTAGCCGTTTACCGTGGTTACGGATTGCGGTACCGCCGCTGGCAGATGGCGTGAAGGGCATGATTATTCGGTGGTTGGGGGCTTCAACACTCCAAGAGTTAGCTTCTTTGAATGGGGTTCGATACACCAATGCTTTGCTGGGTGTATATGGTTTCGATTTGGATACTTTAGCCTACCAGAGTAAGTTGGCAGGCTGGATACAGGCAGCTAACGCAATACGTAGGCCAGTGGCCGTGATGTGTCACCCTGCGGAGGGTACGTCATTCACAGATGCAACAGACCCTATTCTCACAGCAAGATTACATGAGTATGCGGCACTGTCTAGCCCACAATTTGAAACGTTGATAGCGCGCCATAATGTCTCGCTATCCCGTGGTAGTAGTGCCGCTTTAGATGAGTGATTATCGTTTTTTTAATGGCTTGGCCAGAGGTTTGGCCGCAACTGGTGTCTGCATCACGCAGTCTTCGTACCCATAGTTGCCGCCGTTGTCATCTGGCTCATAATAGATATTACGGAAGCTCCAGCGATTGCGGCCAAGTTTCTTCATTTCGGCAATGCCGGTACTGTATTCAATATATTTGCCTTCTTTGTACTTATAAGAAAGTGCTAGCTTGGTGCCATTTGCAATGGCTTGTCCGCGATAAATTACTGCATTTTCTGAGTCGGTACTAAAATCATAAGCACCAATCTTGTCATGGCTGCTAATGCGGTTGAGTTTAAAAATAGCGGTGACTTGATAATCTCCCACTTGCTCGTTGTTGCCTTTACACTCGTATGTCCCGCTAAAATTAACACCAGTAAATGTTGGTTTGGCTTGTGCAATGCCTATGAAGCCAAACAAACATGCTGTGATTAGAACTTTTACCATAAATTACGTTTACCTAAATTAGAATTGCCCCTGTAATTGCTATTGTAACTTGCCACAAGAATATGACGTAAGGAACCTACGTTTTTTTACATCGTTTTTTGTTTTTATTCTAGCGCTGCTTTATCATACTGGATTCTTAGACACGATAAGTTATCAATCACGTCTATCTAATGGAATTTTCAACCTATGTATAACCATAAGCCACCTGTTCTGTGGCAATTTACCCTGTTCAATCTCATTTTGCTGGTGCTTTTAGGCGCGTGGCTTTGGCAGAAAAATCAGCCAGTAATTGTGTCAGATGCCATATTGCCTGTAGATGCTGCGGCTAAAGTACAGTGCGTTTCCTATGCGCCATATTATGGCAAAGATCAAACGCCATTTAAAATTGGCACCCACATCACACAGTCTCAAATTGATGCAGATCTTGAACGTATAGCCAAAGTATCCAATTGCGTGCGAATCTACTCAGTAGGCCAAGGCTTGGATTATGTACCAGCAGCTGCACAAAAGTTAGGGCTGAAGGTACTGGTAGGCGCATGGATAGGCTGGACTGCCGCTGATAACAATAAAGAAATTAATCTTGCGACTGCATTGGCCAATCAATATCCCAATACCGTGAAAGCAGTTATTGTTGGTAATGAAGTGTTGCTACGTGGCGAGCAAACAGAAGAAGCGATGCAAGCGTATATCGCGCGCGCAAAGCAATTGACCAAAGTACCCGTGACGTATGCCGATGTCTGGGAATTTTGGCTCAACCATCGTAATCTAGAGCAATCAGTCGATTTTGTGACGATTCATTTACTGCCGTATTGGGAGAACAATCCGCAATCGGTAGAGCAATCGATTCAACATGCCAATATCGTAATGAACAAATTAGATACGGCCTTCAGTAAGCCTATTTTGATTGGTGAAACGGGTTGGCCTTCCACTGGGCGTCAACGCGGCACTTCGATTCCAAGTGCGCTTAACCAAGCGCGTTATATCAGAACCTTTTTGCGCGAGGCTGAGCAAAAGCATTGGCAATACAACTTGATCGAAGCGTTCGATCAACCGTGGAAGCGTGGGTTGGAGGGCGCGGTTGGTGGCTTTTGGGGTATATACGATACCGATTTAAGCCCCAAGTTTAATTTGACTGGTCCAGTATTTGATCGACATGACGGCATTATGCCGGTGCTTTTTGCAGCGATTGGCGCTTTTATATTGTGTGCAGTCACGTTCGTGGTGGGGCAAAAGCAGGTGCCGTCATATATTGGCATGGCAATACTTGGCGCATTGGCTGGCGTGACCAGCTTATTGCAGCTGGAGTATCTGGGTGCGCTATGCGGTGATGGATCATTATTCGGCGCACTAAGTTGTGTGCCCACAGCAGGGCGTCCACTCGCCAGCGTTATCATGGGTTTGCAATGGTTATCGATGGGCGGTGCCGTATTAGCAGCATGGCTGATGCTATTGAGCTTACCTGTACTCATTTATCAGCAGTCAGCGCAAGCGGTACGTTTTGTTAAGCTAATGGTGGTATTGCTGTTGGTAGGTGCGCTAGCGATAGGTCTTTTACTCACGGTGGATGGACGTTATCGCGATTTTCCTGTGATGATTTACGCATTGCCTGTATTGCAATTTTCGCTCGGCTTGTGGTTGGCAAAAACGCCGTTAAGGTTTACTAATCCAGTCTCATTGGTGTTGGGTGTGGGTGCGCTGACAACAGCACTGGTTTGCTATTTAATTGAGCCACTTAACTACAATGCCGCCTACTGGTTGGGCATACTCGTGCTATTTACTGTTCCCTTGTTATTTAAAAAACAATAACCCTCCAAAGAATTGCTTACGGTCTTAATCTATGTTGAATTTTGTGAAACGTCTCTTTATTCCGCTGCTGTTTGCATTGTCGGTAGCTGCTGCCCATTTTGGTATATGGGCACTGACCAACAGCGCAAGCAATTTATTGGAAGCACCGCCGCTTGTACGCGGGTTTGCCTACAGTGGTTACCAAGAAGACCAAAGCCCGTTAGATCGTCAGTTTCCTAGTACGGCAGAATTAGCCAAGGATTTAAAGCTGATGAATCCGTTGACCAACCATATTCGCTTATACGGGTCGCTAGATAATTCTGAGATTACTGCGCTGGCCTCTAAGCTTGGTTTTAAAGTCATCGCAGGCGCTTGGGTTAACGCAGACCATGACATGAATCAGCGGGAAATAGACGCGTTAGAAGAGAAATTAAAGTTCTATCCCAATATCGAACGCGCCATTGTGGGTAACGAGGTGCTGTTAAGAAAAGACCTGACTTTACAGCAGCTGATTCCGTATTTAGATAAAGTCAGAAATGCGACCGAAGTGCCGATTTCCACGGCAGAGCCTTGGCATATCTGGCTGAAAAATCCGGAGCTGGTTAAGCATGTGGATTTTATTGCGGTACATCTATTGCCCTACCATGAAGGCGTACCAGTAGAAAATGCAGTCAGCTATGCGATCCAACGCTATAACGAGTTAATGAACGCGTATCCACGCAAAAAAATTGTCATTACCGAGATTGGTTGGCCCAGTGGAGGTCCCGACATCGGCGGTGCGCAAGCCTCGGAAGTCAATCAGGCGCGCTTTGTGCGTGAGTTTTTAGCAAAGACTGCCTATGAAAACTACGACTATTATTTGATGGAAGCATTTGATCAGCCATGGAAACAACAAATCGAGGGCTGGGCTGGCGCCTATTGGGGGATGTTTGATGCGCATCGACATCCTAAATATTCGTTACAAGGCGCTGTGCCAAAAGACAGCCGTTGGGTAATTAAGGCCAAGTGGGCGACCGTCATTGCGTTTTTCCCCATCATGTTCATCGCTTGGCGTTTTAGACATTGGCGCTTAGGCGGCAAGATTTCAATGGCCATATTACTGCAAGCCTGTATCACCACCTTGGTCGTGGCTTGGAATCTGCCTGGCGATTACTACTATACTTTGCGAGACTTTATTGTGCTGGTGGGCTTGATTATCGGCATGATGCTGACCTCTGCCGTATTGATGATTTACGCTGTTGAGTTCAGCGAAGTAATGTTCAAAGGCTTGTGGGTCAGGGCATTTAAGCGTGCAACACCAGTCCCTGCTGAGCAAGAGCTGTTTGTGTCTATCCATTTGGCCTGCTACAACGAGCCGCCAGAAATGGTGATTGCGACCATTGATAGCTTAGCCAAACTTCACTACACCCATTTTGAGGTGATCGTGGTGGACAACAATACCAAAGATGAAGCCAAATGGAAGCCGATTGAAGCTTATATGGCCACTTTGCCAGAACACTTTAAGTTCTTCCACTTGCCAAGTTGGCCTGGCTTTAAAGCGGGCGCACTTAACTTTGCCTTGCAACAGACAAATCCAGAAGCCAAAGTGGTGGGTGTGGTGGATGCCGATTACGTGGTCACGGCGGATTGGTTGTCAGATTTAGTCCCGCACTTTGGAGATGAAAAAGTGGCTGTGGTACAGGCGCCTCAAGCGCACCGTGATTGGGAACATAATTTCTTCAGAAGGATGTGCAATTGGGAGTTTGAAGGCTTCTTTAAAATAGGTATGCATCATCGCCACGAACGTAACGCCTTGATTCAGCACGGCACCATGACGCTGGTGCGTTATCAAGCGCTTGTAGACAATGGGCGTTGGTCTGAGTGGTGCATCTGTGAAGATACTGAGCTTGGCCTGCGCTTGCTAGAGAGTGGTTACGAGCTACGCTATGTGGATGATGTGTTTGGGCGCGGGCTTACGCCGGCAAACTTCAGTGCGCTTAAATCGCAGCGCTTCCGCTGGGCATTTGGTGCCATGCAGATTCTTAAACACCATATTCCTAAATTAGTAGGGAGTTCTACACTAAGCTTTGGACAGCGTTATCACTTTTTAACCGGCTGGTTTGGCTGGCTGGGGGATGCACTGCAGTTGTTTTTTACGTTGGGCTCCATCGGTTGGACGGTGGCTATGCTGGCTTTCCCTAATGCTTTCAGTTTGCCGGTGGCAATTATGATTACGCCGATTTTATGCTTCTTGGTGATTAAAGCTGCATTAGGGCCAATTCTCTATCGCAAGACCATGCGTTGTGGCTGGTTGGATATTTGGGGAGCATCATTGGCCAGCTTAGGTTTGTCACATGCCATTGCCCGTGGTGTGATGATGGGGCTGATTCAGAAACATGGCGTGTTTAAAGTGACAGCAAAAGGAAAAGTTACGGGCACCAAATGGGATATTTTTAAACCCATCTACGAAGAATTGGCATTATTGTTGGCATTGATTTTTGCAAGTATGGCCATGCTGGCTACCAGAGGGTTCCATAATCTGGATGCCCAGTTATGGGTGCTGATGCTGACCTTGCAATCGCTCCCGTATTTGAGCACTTTAGCTTGCCAGGTGATTACAGAGATAGAAGCGCGCAAAGGATAGAGCGCCGCTCTGTTAATTAGTTAACATGCGGCCCTGCTTTAAATACGCGGGTATCCGGCACTTGGTTCACATGGATGAGATTGTCTGTTTCAAACCCCAGTGCTTTGGCTTTGGACATGAGCTCTTGCTTGATGGGGTAAGTGAGCTGTGGCGTGCGTGAGAGTATCCACAAATAAGATTTGTCCGGGCCGCATACCATGACGTAGTTGTAATAGGGTTTGTCGAGTTCCATGATGTTATAAGCGCCATAAAACGGACCAAAAAATGAAACTTTGAGTGTGCCTTTGTAGCTACCATCTTTATTCGGCGCTTCTGTAAAATAGGCTTTGCCTTCTGCCTCTTCCCATTCATTTTTAATGGGGTTATAGCCGCGGTTAATTACTTTGATGCTGCCATCTTCATTCTTGCTGTAATTGGCAGTGACTTGCTCAAGTCCACGCTCAAAAGAGTGATCTAAACGCGCTATTTCATACCAAGTGCCTAAATACTGGCTGGCATCTACGTTATCTACTACTTTTACGTTGTCTGGTACGCCCATACACGCCATGGGTATACACAGTAATAAGCAACTCAGTATTTTGTTCATCAGTATTCTCGGTTATGCGTGCTTGTTTGGCCGAACCTGTGCTAAAAAGCGATCTAATTCAGCCGCAAATTGTTGTCGGTCACTGTGATTAAATACAGCCGGGCCCGAAGTTTCCACACCACTGGCACGCAGCTCCTCCATAAAGTTGCGCATGGCTAAGCGCTCAGCAATATTGGCGGTGCTGTAGAACTCACCACGCGGATTAAGTGCATGCGCTTGTTTTGCAATCACTTGCGCCGCCAATGGGATATCTGCAGTAATCACCAAATCGCCCGCAACGAGTTCCTGCACGATACGATTATCAGCCACATCAAAGCCTTTGGGGACTTCCAGTGATTTGATATAAGGTGAGACTGGCACGCGCAAAGATTTGTTCGCTACCAGCGTAGTCATGATTTTAGTGCGATTGGCAGCCCGGTACAGAATCTCTTTAATCACCACCGGGCAAGCATCTGCATCTACCCAAATATTCATGCAAACCAGGCCGAATAGAGTAAACATAACGCAGCAGTCGCTAAGACACCAAAGGTGGTGAGTATGCCGATTTTTCGATAACGGAAAGGCTCTGGCTCTTGACTCACACCATAGGCATGCAGGCAGCGCGCAAACAGCAGTAACGCACATAGCGTATGCACCAAGTAAGCTGGTGCATGATTGATTTCCATCAAGCTTAACAATAGCAAACTGAAAGGAACATATTGTGCGAAGTTATTTTGTACAGCAATCGCACGTTTGAGAGAAGGTTTATGGCCATCGCCAATGGCTACGCGATGTAGCCTGCGTTGTTTGACTACCAAGACACTCAAATAAATAAACAGCAAAGCGAGCAGAGATGCATAGATGGGCACAATGCTGAGGTGTATGGTGTTCATGGGCTGCATCCGGTGCTAAGTTAAAGCTATGCTTAAGTTAAAGCTATTCTAACGCATACACCGGATGTATCAATAAGTAGGAGAGTGTCTGATTATCGCCCGCGGTTACCACCACGGTGCACCGGTTTTGGCGCAAACAAAGGGGTTTGTGGCATGGCTTGATGTTTGGCTGCTTCAGAGATTAATCGACCATGTGGCATTGCTTGCCCTTGTGGCTGATTCTGTGATTTTGGCTTAGCCTGTCCTTGCTTATGTGATTGGTTGGTATTTTTCTGTTGACCTTGTCCGGCATTGCGCGCATTCGCAGGCTTTTGACCATTGCTTTGCGGACGACGGCCTTGCGCTGGTCTTGGCGGTCTAGGTGCTTCAGGTTCCAATTTGGCGGGTGGTTCAAAGCCTTCTACCGTGACTTTAGGAATCTCACGTTTAATCAGCTTTTCAATGTCTTTGAGGTATTTAGACTCTTCAAAATCGACCAAAGAAATAGCTGCACCCGTGCTACCGGCACGCCCTGTACGGCCAATGCGATGCACATAGTCTTCCGGCACGTTGGGTAATTCAAAGTTGACGACTTGCGGTAGCTGGTCAATATCTAAGCCACGCGCAGCGATATCAGTAGCGACCAACGCAGGAATGTTTCCGTTTTTGAAATCAGCCAGTGCTTTGGTGCGTGCGCCTTGGCTCTTGTTACCATGAATGGCTGCAGCAGGAATCCCATCTTTCACCAGCTTTTCTGCCAAGCGGTTTGCGCCATGTTTGGTACGTGTAAAAATCAGTACTTGTTCCCAATTGTTTTGCTTGATTAAATAGCTCACCAACGCACTTTTGTGCGCTTGTTTCACCAAGTGCACGGTTTGCGTGACCATCTCAGAGGCTGTGTTGCGGCGGGCAACTTCCACAAACGCTGGGCTGTTCAGTAGATTGTCTGCCAAGCGCTTAATTTCATCGGAGAACGTTGCAGAGAACAATAGGTTCTGACGTTTTTTGGGTAGCATGGCTAAGATTTTTTTAATGTCATGAATAAAGCCCATGTCCAGCATGCGGTCTGCTTCATCCAGCACCAAAATTTCTACGCCGGATAAATCCACGGCTTTTTGGTTGGCCAAATCTAATAAGCGGCCTGGCGTGGCTACTAAAATATCAATGCCACGGCTTAAGCGATTAATCTGTGGGTTGATGCTCACGCCACCAAATACCACCATGGATTTTAAGTGTAGATATTTACCGTAGGTTTGAACGGACTCCTCAATTTGTGCGGCCAACTCACGTGTGGGTGTCAGCATCAAGCAACGTGGTTTGCTTTTGGCTGGATTGCTTGCCGGTGTTTGGCTCAGTATATGTAAGATGGGTAGCGTAAATCCTGCGGTTTTGCCGGTGCCGGTTTGTGCGCCAGCCAATAAATCGCCACCGTTGAGTACTTGTGGAATAGCTTTGGCTTGAATCGGCGTTGGTGTGGTGTAGCCCGCTTCTTGAATCGCACGCAAGATAGGCGCTGCCAATCCTAGTTGATCAAATTGTAAAGGTGTGTCTTGGCCATTAACTTGGCTAAGTGTTGTGTTTGGGGTGTTCATGTAATGTTTTTTCCTGCGACGGCCAGTTGCTTAAGCAACACCAATCGAGGCAGACGAATTAAAGAGTCATCGTGACTTGAAGTATCAAAGAACCGCAACACTGATTGGTAATGTGTTGGGTGAGCGCATTATACGGGCTTAACGTGGAAAAGCGAGCATTATATTTGCGGCCTGGGTGTGCAAGATTTGTTTCAATGAAGGAGGATTCTTACAAGAGTTTAGGCGTGTTACCGATATTTGAATCGTTGGTTTACGCATAAAGTGGACTTGTCGTTAATCAACATTGAAGGGAGACAATATGTTTATGCAAAAATCACTGTTTGTTACATTGGGTTTGTTAGCTACAAGTGGCGCATTTGCCAATCTGAATGAGCCGATATATCAATATTTGCCAGCGGGTGTACTCAAACAAAACATTCAAGCTACGTTAAGTCAGCACCAAATCGATGTAAGCCAATTAGATATTCAAATTGATGAGCAAGGGATTGTGAACGCGTCTGGCAATGTGGAATCCAAACAACAGGCTGACAATATCACAAAGATCATTCAAGACAGTCAGGCTGTGTATGCGGTATTTGGTAAGTTTATTTATCCGCAACCATAATGGCTTGGCATAGTGGCTTGGTTAGCATAAGTAGCTAGCGGTGGGTTGCCACCGCTAGCTGGCGCTTAAATTGGCGATATCTTCATCGCTTAACCAGCGCCATTCGCCAAGTTTTAAATCGTCAGGCAGAGATAAACGGCCAATTCGGATACGCTTTAAGCCATCGACGCGATTGCTGATAGCGGCAACCATGCGTTTGACTTGATGGTATTTGCCTTCTGCTAAGGTCATATGAATGATATGTTCTGAGATCCGATCACAAGCAAGTGCGGCAATCGGCGCATCTTCATCCACCAGCTGTACGCCATTAAGGATATGTGCAATTTGCGCATCGCTGACTGGGTGCTTACAGGTCACTTCATACACTTTTGGCACTTTGTGTTTAGGCGAGCTCATGCGATGAATGAATTGCCCGTCATCTGAGATTAATATCAAGCCCGTCGTGTCTTCATCTAACCGGCCTATGCATTGGACGCCTCTTTCTACAAGTGGAAAAGGTAACAGGCTGTAAATGGTGGGGTGATGCTGTGTTTTGTGAGAGCACTCATAGTTACCGGGCTTGTGCATCATTAAATACGATTTTTCGCGGTATTCCCACGGCTCTCCTTTAATGGTGTAACTTAAATTTTCTAATGAAAACTCCATATCCGGGTCATCACAAAGTACACCATTAACGGTAATCTCTTCGTTGATAATCATGATGCGACAGAGTTTGCGGGAACCAAAGCCTTGCTTATGGAGGATACGTTCTAAATCGAGTTTTTTAGCCATACGGCTATTATAAC
>Ga0123388_1076917_pt1 | contig 20299 bp, 14 predicted proteins | sample T0HHNO3metaT_FD_89916 | JGI IMG/M metagenome (GOLD analysis project Ga0123388, IMG submission 89916) | Methane-oxidizing artificial microbial communities from Washington, USA to study methane cycling - T0-HHNO3 metaT (Metagenome... | ecosystem: Engineered > Modeled > Simulated communities...
AAGGTTTAGGCTGACTTGGGTATAGCTGGAAATCGCAGCCAGCGGCTGGTTGACTTCATGGGCAATGCCCGACGCCATTTCGCCCATCAGCCCAAGGCGAGTGACATGGGCGAGTTCGTCCAGGTGCTCCTTGTCCTGCTGTTCCCGGTGTTTGCGCAAACTCACATCACGCACAATATGGGTAAAGTAGCGCTCATTTTCGATAGAAAACTCCGCTATGGATAGATCCAGAGGCACCGCGGAACCGTCTTTGTGAATGCCTTCAATTTCTTGAATTTGACCGATAGATTCTGCTGCCTGGGATGAATCGCCATCGCTCATTGCCTTTGGCGATGCCGGCATGAGCTTGTTAATATTGCAACCCACCAGATCTTCCGGTTTATAGCCGAAAATAGCTTCTACTGCGGCATTAGCGGATACGATGACGTCAGACATATCGTAAGTGATAATGCCTTCCACCGACGCGGCAAAAATGGCGTTGAATTTGGCTTCAATTTGCTTGCGCGGGGTAATGTCGTACAGTATTACCAGATGCTCACCCGTAAAGCTGTGGTGAATCGTCGCGGCAGTCAGCAACACGGTTTTAATGCGGTTATTCTTGCAGAGAATGTCCGCTTCCATTGGCAGGCATTCGGTCTGTTCCTGATGGGCTTTCTCCAGTACCGCTTGCCAGGCAGTCTCGACCCAGTGCCGATAATCAGGATCAGGGTAGGCTTTCTGCCTCCAGTCCGCCAGAGTGGGAATATCATTGACGCTGTACCCAAAGGTTTGCACAAATGCCGGATTCAGGAAAGTGATGTTCAAGTGCTCGTCATTCAACGCCATCGGCACCGGGCAAGCCTCAATAATCGAGCGGAATTTTAGCTCACTGGCTTTTAGCTCGTCTTCCATCAGTTTGCGCTTGGTGATGTCGCGGCAAAAGACACAAAACTGCTGAAACTCAGGCAGGAAGGTGGCAGATACTTCAATAGTAATGGTATGTCCATTTTTATGGAGGAGGCGGGTTTCGAATTGCTCATAGCCCATCGCAACCGCTTTTGCCATATGCGCTTTTATTTGCTCCGATTCTTCTATCGCTTCCAATTGACTGGCGTGCATGCCCTCCAATTCATCAACCGAATAACCGCTTATCTTTGCATAAGCCTCATTAACTTGCAGTACATTACCTTCTAAATCGACTATCCAAAACCCGTCCAGGGATATATCAATCATGGCTTTGAGTTGATTTAACACCCGCTCAGCCTGCTTGCGTTCGGAGATGTCCAGCGCCACGCCGTGGAGTCCGGCAACAGCACCGTTGCCATCTCGTATGGCTTCCCCGCGCGCCAACATCCATCCGTGCGTACTGTCTGCCCTGACCATCTCAAGCTCCAGCTCGTAGGGAATCCCCGTTTCCTGTGTGTGGAGCATAGCGGTGTTCAAGAGTTCCCAGCTCTCGGGAGTGAAAAACTGGTGGTGTTCAGTGTAATCCGGCACCGGCAATGCCGGGTTCAATCCCAATATATGGTAAAGTTCCTCCGACCAAACGACATGATCAGTTACCGCGTCCAGCTGCCAGTTGCCCATATGGGCGATTCTCTGCGCTTCTTGCAGCTCCTTCCGGCTTTGTCGTAGCGCTTCTTCCGCCTGTTTGCGCTCCGAAATATCGGTATGCGTGCCGATCATGCGCAAGGGCTTGCCGTCTTCGCTCCGGCTGACCACCGTGCCTCGCGCCAGAATCCATTTATAGCTGCCATCCTTGCAGCGCAATCGGTGCTCACTGACATAAATGGCCGTCATTCCAGTCAAGCATGCTTGTAGCAGGCCTGCAACATACGACTGATCATCGGGATGAATTCGATTTAGCCATTCCTGGTGAGCAGGCAGGATGTCGTTTTCGGCATACCCCAACATCTCCTTCCAGCGGCTGGAATACTTGGCTTTATTGGTCTGAATGTCCCTGTCCCATACCCCGTCACCGGAACCCTCAATGGCAAATTTCCAGCGATATTCACTTTCGCGCAACGCATCTTCGGTTATTCGGCGTTCGCTAATATCGCGAATATAGGCGCTAAAAAAATAGTTGTTCTTTTGTTTCAGTGCGCCGACAGTCAGCTCCATTGGAAATTCCGAAGCATCGGCGCGCAAACCGGTGATCTCCAGACGCGTACCGATAATGTTTGACGTGCCTGTCGCCAGAAAGCGCGATAAGCCTCGCCTGTGTTTTTCCCGATAAGCAGGCGGAACGATTAGCTCCGCCATTTCACGTCCTAATGCCTGCTCGCTGGAGTAACCGAAAATATGTTCGGCTTGGGCATTCCAGCCTGTTATGTTGCCGTGATGATCCATACTGACGATTCCATCTAACGCTGAATCGAGCAATAGCTGGGTGCGCGCGATATTTTTCTGTAGCGTAACATTAGCGATGCGTAGCGCTTTCTCGGCGGTTTTTCTTTGTTCTATCTCCGCTTGCAGTTGCGCGGCACTGGGCGCAGACAAGGCGCGAGGAATAACGTTTAGCATCAGCACCGCGGTGGCGATTGAAATAATGGCCGTAAAGGCTTTAAGCAAGCCGTCCAGCCAATATAACGGTATCCAGATCGTGATAGCCGACAGTAAATGCGTGGTGCCGCAGGCGACAATGAATCCGGCAAATATGATCGCCAGCCACGAATAGGGAAAATCCTTACGCCGCCGGATAAAGTAGACCAGCATCAGGGGAATGGAATAATAGGCGAGAGTGATCAGTAGGTCTGAGGCGACATGCAGCCAAAGTAGTACGGGACTCCACGACAGACAATAGCCATGAGGAATGAAGTTTTTAATATCTAAAAGGTCAAACATCTGCACCCACTTGTCGCGTTCGGACATAGAGGTCTAATCAATGATTATAATGTTTCCCTATGGTATCGTAATTCCCGATTTTGACGGCAATAAAGTTGATAGGGAGCCTTGTTTATTACGGCTGTTAGGCACTGTCCACGAAAAGCACGAAAATATTCAAAGGGATACCACACTGTAGGTTATCGCCCAAAGGGTGAATGGCTAAATCAACGCAATTTCGTGTCTTTCGCGGATCGACCGCGGTTTTTAAGATAATTAGGATAGCCCCGCGTCTTTTTGCTTGCCCAAAATGGCATAACAAACCGGTGTTAATATCAGGCTGGCGGTCATGCCCGACAGCAGGCCCGCAGACAGGGACAAGGTCATCGGAATCAAAAATTGCGCTTGCGGGCTGGTTTCCAGCAGAGCCGGTAAGAATCCGGCGAAATTGGTCAGGAAGGCCAAAAAGATCGGCCGGAACCGTGAGGTGCATGCTTCGCAAATCAGTTCCGTGATCGGTTTTTGCGGATCGTGGTGTTCTTTCATGTAATCCAGCAGCACCAAGCTGTCGTTGACGACCACGCCGCTGGCCGCGATCATCCCGACCAAAGACTCCATCGATAACGGCAAGCCCGCCAGCCCGTGCGCGATGACCGCGCCGCACCAAGCGACCGGCGCGGCCAGCAGAAAAATCAGCGGCTTTAGATACGAGCGGAACGGCACAGCAATCAGCACGTAGATCACCAGCAGCGAGATCAGGGTGTATTGTCCTAACGCCCCCGTCATGGCCTGCTGTTCCTGACGTTCTTGACCGATGCTGATGCTCAGGCCGGGGTAATTCAAGCGCAGGTTTTTCAATGCCCCGGATTCCAGTCCGGCATAGATGGCGTTGACATCGGCTTTTTGCGGATCGACCCGCGCCTGCACCTTCAGCACCCGGCGGCGGTCTTGCCGGATCAGCTTGGCGACGCCGGGGGTTAATGTCACTTTTGCCAACGTACCCAGAGGCGCGTGTTGGCCGTCCGGCAGTTGCACCGGCAGCGCCGCCAGACTGTCCAGCGACTGGCGTTCCCGGCGCGGATAACGCACCATCACCTTGACTTCATTGCGCCCGCGCTGCAACCGCTGTACTTCGTCGCCATAGTAGCCGTGGCGGACTTGCTCTGATAAATCTTCGAGACGTAAACCCAAGCGCTCCGCTTCCGGCTTCAAGGTCAGGCGGATTTCCGGCTTGCCCGGTTCGCTGGAATCGATCACATCGTAAACGCCCGGATAGGCGGCAAGCGTATTTTTAAGGGCCTCGGCCGCTTTGGGCAGCAATTCAGGATCGGCGGTGCCGAGATCGAACTCGATGTCGTAAGGCACATCGCCCTCCTTGTAAAGAAAATCGATCTTGGTGCGCCCCAAGTCGCCGACGCGTTTGCGCCACTCGTTGATAAAATCCTCGACGACTATCCGTTGCCGTCCCTCCGCTGAAAATTCGGTCCAAAAGCCCGCGCCATGCTCGAAGATCATGGTTTCCAGTCCGACTACGACACTGTTGTGGCTGGGTTTATGGTTTTCCTGGGTTACGCCGTCCAGTTCATCGCGCAGGGCGAAAAACGCCTGTTCCACCTGCTGCGCCCGGTTGCGCACTTCGCTGTAAGGCGTATCCTGGGGCGAGGCGAGGGAAACCCAGAAACTGTCCTTGGTCACATCCGCCTGCAGGGACATGCGTAGCCGTCCGCTGTCCAGCCATGCCCCGCACAGCAGCAACAATACGATAAAACCGGTGACGGTCAGGTAACGCCAGTCCAGGGTGCGTTGTAAAAACGGGCGGTAGTAGCGGTCGACAAACCGCTCCAGGCCGCGATTAAGCTTTTCCCGCAAACGTTCCAGTCCGGAAGAAGCCGTTCCGCCGCGATTAGGCGCGGCCAGATGCGAGGGTAGAATCAGCAGCGCCTCAATCAGCGAAAACACCAGCGTCAGAATCATCACCAGACAGATCGGCTTCATCATCTGCCCCGCCCATCCGGGCAGGAACAATCCCGGCAAAAAGGCCACCAGAGCCACCAGCACCGACAAAATCACCGGCAAAGCCACCGCCTGTACGCCGCGAATCGCACCGGCAAGACTGGCCTCGGCATTTTGACCGTCCTGCTGATGCGAATACACGCTTTCGCCGATAATAATCGCGTCATCCACCAAGATGCCCATCGCCAGCAGAAAGCCGAACAACGACAGCATGTTCAGCGACACATCCAGCGCGGGCATCAGCCACAGCGCGCCGAGCACGGAGGTGAAAATGCCCACACCGGCCCAGATAGCCACGCGCAGCCGCAAAAACAAGGTCAGCACCAGACACACCAGCACAAAGCCGCCGAGGCCGTCTTCCACCAGCGTGCGCACCCGTTCGTCGTAAGCCTGCGAGTCATCCCACCAGGTCGTCATCAGCAAACCTTCCGGCAGTTGCGGCTGCATGTCGGCGACATAGTCCTTAACGCGGCGCGCCACTTCGACGGAGCTGTATTGGGTATGGATTTCCCAGCCTTGGGCGGTCTCGCCGTTATGATGCCATTCCGACAGCCGCTCTTCCAGGCCGTCGCGGATCACGGCGACTTCGCCAAGACGCAGTCGCGTGCCGTCGGCATGGGTGCGCAGCACCAGGTTGCCGATGCTTGCAGCATCCTGCGCTTTTCCTTTCACCCTAAGCTGCAATTCGCCGGACGGTGTTTTTACCAGCCCGCCCGACTGATCCAGCGAGGCGCGGCGCACGGCTTCGGTGACATCGTGCAAGGACAGGTGATATTGATTCAGTTTGGCGGCAGCGACCTCGATAACGATTTCATAAGGAATCTCGCCGTAATTGCGCACCCGAAGCACGCCGTGAATCTGTTCAAGGTCGGCACGGAAGCGCTCGCCGAAACGCTGCAAGGTGAGCGGATCGGTAGGGCCGTGCAAAGCCACCCAGATAACGCCGTCATCGCCATTGCGCGTGGCCGGCTGTATATCGATTTTTTCCAGGTTTTTCGGCAATCGGGGAATGTTTTGAATGCGTCCGCGCAGGGAATTGATGATCTGCTCCTGATCGTAATCGGGCAATATCGATACACTAACAGTGCATTCACCTTCGCGAATCGCACTGTCCAGCCGCTTGACGCCCGGCATATCGACGATAGCCTCTTCGATACGGACGCACACCGATTCCTCGATTTCCAGGGGACCGGCACCCGGATACGCGGCCATAATATCGATCTGCCGAGGGCTGAAGCGGGGGAAGACCTCCTTATCCATCGCTCTAAAACCGACGATGCCGCCGATAATGATCAGAATCATCAACAGATTGGCCGCAACAGGATTGGATGCGAACCAGGCCAGAATGTCGGTGTGACGATTGGGTGACGAACTACTCATGAGTTAGAGGATGTTACGCACTGTCCACGAAAGACACGAACAAACGTAGAATTACTGTGTAACGAAGCTCCAGCTTCGCGAGACGGGAAGCTGCGACTGCATGGATGCAGGAGGTAGAGCAACGCAGGGAGCAGTTGCCGAGAGCTTCCCGCACTGAATTCCCAAGCTGGAGCTTGGGAACTAGCGCAACAGGGGAAATACGCTGTTTGGTAAAGGAGTTCAGATTTTCCATTCATCTTTTCGTGCCTTTCGTGGTTTTCGTGGACTATGCCTTGTATCGATTATTCGACTCTAACTTTCATGCCTTCCACAGGCACCTGGATACCGGAGGTCACAATCCGGTCGCCCGCGTTCAATCCCTCTTTCACCAGGATACGATCCGGTTCGTTGCGCAGCACCTCAAGATGGCGGAGGTGCAGGCGTAGCTCGTTATCGACCACCAACACTTGCTGAGCGGCATCGATTGCATTTTGGGGCAGCACGAACAGGTTTTGCAGCGCTTTGCCCTGTACCTGCGCCTGCACAAACAGCCCGGCCAGCAATGGCGGATGACCGTCTTTTTGCGTATACGGGTTGATGACTTCGGCGACCGCATAGAGGACGCCGGTGGTGTCGTCCAGCTTTCCTTCGCTACGCACTATGCGGCCTTCCCAGGTTCGCGGCGTACCCGCGAAGTCGGCAGTGAGGATGACTTTAGGGCAGGGCAGGGACGCTGCACCGCATTGTCTGCCGCCCGTGCCCAGCGGCAAATCGAGATAGGCCAGTTGGTCGGTCGGTAACGGCAACCTGATTTCGGCAAGATCGGTGGAATAGAGATGGGCGAGCTTTTCGCCGGATTGGATAGTCTGCCCCAGGCCCGCCAATTTGGTCTGCAAGCGTCCGGTAAAAGGCGCGCGCAATTCGCAGCGACTGCGTTTGATTTGAGCTTGCAGCAGGCTGGCTTCGGCGGCTTTGAGTTTGGCGCGCGCTTCAGCCAGTTGCGGCTCGCGCATCGCCAACGATGTGGCGATACCTTCGCCCAAGGCTTGCCATTCACTATGCGCCTGATCGGCCTGGGCTTCTTCCATCGCCAGTTGACGTTTGGCTTCGGCGATTTGTGCCTGGGCTTGGGCGATAGCGTAGTCGTAATCGCGCGGGTCGATGGACACCAACACGTCGTTGCGGGTAAAAAAGCCCCCGGTGACAAAATCGGTATGAAGCTGGATGATTTTGCCTGAAACTTCCGGTATCAAATCGATTTCATTGCGCGGCGTGACGATGCCTTGAGAATGAACATCGAGCCGCAGCGTTTGCGGTTCGACCTGAATGACGGTAACCAGCGGCACTTCGGCGTTCGGCGTTTGCAGCGTCATTTGGGGACGCGTGGCGATAACAGCCCAGGCGCAGCCGATGCCGACCAGCAACAGCGCAACGGGCAGGAGGATTTTCAACCGGCTATTTTCAAGCATCCAGTGTTTTCTCATTAATAATCAGGTAAATCCAAATAAAACGGGCTAAAAAAATAATGTTCACCACGAAGACACGAAGAACACGAAGAAATAAACTTCGTGTCTTCGTGGTGAATAAAGGCTTTGCCGGTTCCCAAGCTGGAGCTCTCATTGTTGTACACAAGTGTCTGCGAGATACCCTCGTTCCCACGCGCCGCGTGGGAACGCAGTGCCGGACGCGCTGCGTTCCGTATACGGCGTAGCGTGCCTTGACCGCATTCCCACGCATTGCGCTCGTCGTTATACACAAGTATCTAAGTAACGCGTCATACCCGCCGGGAAGCGGGTATCCAGTGCCATGGATGGCGAGCTGTGTACGTCCATGTAGCCTGGATCCCTGCACAAATCCGTCTGGAACGGATTTGCATTAACCCAAAGGGTGTCAGGCAGGATAGCCTGACATGAATCCCTGCCGGGATGACGTGCTTTTCAATACTTATGTATAACGACGAGAGCTGGAGCTTGGGAACCCGCGCAAGAGCGAAAAAACCTAAGTTATATTCAGCCCTTCGCCTTTACCCTTAAACCCCGCCCCCCAAGGCCAAGTAAAGATCAATACGATTGCTGAGCAATTGCCGTTGCACGGAAAGATGCGCGCTTTGGGCGTTCAGGGTGCTGCGGTAGCTGTCCAGCAAAGTGAGAATTTCGATCAGGCCCTGACGATACGAATAGACCGCGAGCTTGCGGCTGGCTTGGGTTTGCTCCACGGCTTCCTTGAGCGCCTGTTCCTGTTCCCTTAGCCAAAATTCTGCGGCCAGCGCTTGCTCCACTTCGCGAAAGGCGTTAAGCGCGGTGCTTTGATATTGATTAAAGGCTTCTTCGGTGCGCGCCTCATTCAAGCGTATGCCCGCTTTCAGGCGGCCGCCGGTAAAAACGGGTTGTACGAGCCCCATGGCTAAATTCCAGGCGACGGCGCGAGGATCCATCAGATCTGTCAACGCGGGACTGCCGGTGCCTCCCGCGGCGGTCAGGGTAATCCGCGGCAACAGGTTTTTTTTCGCACTCTCCACACGGGAATCGGACGCTTGCAGTCGCGACCATGCGGCGATCAGGTCGGGCCGCCGCGTCAGCAGTTCCGAGGGTAATCCTGCGGCTAAAGCGGTCGGCGGTGTCGGCAAGGCTGAACGGTTTTTCAGGCTATTGCCCGGATAGCGGCCCAGCAATACTTCCAACCTGCGGGTGACGATTTGCACTTGATTGCGCGACCCGGCAAGTTGCGCCTCGGCATTGGCCAGATCGGTGAGCACCAGACGCAAATCCAGGCCGCGTGTCAGGCCGCGGGCAAAGCGGCCGCGCACCAGTTCGACGATAGTACGGCGATCCTTGATCGATTGTTCGGCGACCTCGGCCTGAAGATTGGCCTCGATCAGCTCAAAATAGCTTTGCGCGGTGCGCGCCGCGAGAGACAGCCTTGCACCGTGATAATCGGCTGCCACGGCTTCCGCTTCCTGCCCGGCCGCTTGTTGGGCGGCTTTGATGCGTCCCCAGACATCGATTTCCCAGCTCATGGTGAACAGCGCTTCAAATGCGCCTGTCTCGCTGCTTGGCAAGGCGTCGCGCCGGTATCCCGCTGCAAAAAATAACTGCGGCCAACGCGCCGCGCCGTCGATACGCGCTTGTTCCCGCGCCGAATCCACGCGCGCTGCGGCGGCTTTCAAATCATAGTTATTGTTCAGTGCATCTTTCACTAATGCGCTTAGCGCGGGGTCGGCAAAAGAGCTTAACCATTGCGTTGCGATTGGGGTGGCGGGAGCATTGACGGTTGCCCATTGCGGCGGCGATTTCGTCATATCGATGGCATTACGCTCCGGTGCTGTAGCGCAGCTTGTCGTCAGCAACATGATTGTGCAGATTAAAAGGCGCAGGTCGGGCAACATCCGTTCGTTGCCCGACGTTTCCGGGGTTAGTATTGAGGCGGCGATAGGTAACTTGATCGTCATTTCCCTATTCAACCATCGAAATGTCGGGCATAAACGGCATGCCCGACCTACCCCGGCAGCATTAAAAATCCGACCGGGCAAATTACTGCTCCTCAGTCACAAAGGCTATTTTGGCGATCCCGGCGTGTTGAACGGTCGCCATTACTTCAGCAACCTTTGAATAAACAACGTCTTGATCGGCATATAAATGCAGGCCGATTTCAGGGTTTCGCAACAGTTCATCCTTCAAAGCCGTTTCCAATGTAGCCAGATCGGTCATGGGCAGTTTATTCAGCGTTATAAGACCTTGTGCATCGACGCCGAGCTGTAGCGGCTGTTCCTTAACGTCCGGGGTGGTCGCAGCGGTTTTCGGCAAGGTCACATGCACCGATTGGGTGAGCAACGGCGCGGTCACCAGCAAAATAATCACCAACACCAGCATCACATCGACCAGCGGCGTGACGTTAATATCGCTCATCGCGCCTTCGTCTTCCGATTGCGGTTTAAAAGCCATGTCTATGCCTTAGCCTTGCTGTCAGCGCTTAACGTGATGTGCAGAAAGCTGGTGACAAAATTTTCCAAACCGGCGCGTTGCTGTTTGACCCGGCGCAGGAAAAAGTTGTACGCCAACACCGCGGGTACGGCGACGGCAATACCGATTGCGGTGGCGACCAGTGCATCGCCGATCGGGCCTGCCACGACATCCAGGCTGGTCGAGCCGCTGGCGGTAATCTCATGCATCGCATGCATGATGCCCAATACCGTACCGAACAGGCCGACGAACGGCGAAGTGCTGCCGATGCTGGCGAGCAGGGTCAGGCCGCTTTCCATCAGGTGTTGCTCCCGCTGCATTTGCACTTGTAGCGAGTGTTCCAGCAACTCAGCCGGAGCGCCGATATATCTAAGGTGTTTACCGTCAGCCTGTTGGCTTTCGTTCAGCCAGGCAAAACCCTGCTGTGCGATTCGAGCCTGCGGACCGATGGCGGTATCTGCGGGCACCGATTCCGCTTGCGTTAAATCGGCTGCATCCCAGAACGCGGCGTTAAAACGGCGGTTGCGGTAACCGTTATTGGTGAATTCCCAGATTTTAAAAAAAATCACTGTCCATGTGGCTACCGAGAACGCCAGCAGTGTGTACAAGGTGCCGTTGATGATGACTTCCGGCGCAATATGATGAGGCATTAAGATCTCCTTTTTTAGTTATTCAAAACAAAGTTAATGGGTACGACGACCGAACTGGACACCGGCGTATCGCCTCGTTTGGCGGGAATAAATTTCCATTTTTCGACCGCTTCGATAGCGGCTTCGTCGAGCACGTCGTAGCCGCTACTGCGTTGCACGGTGATTTCCTCGCTGTCGCCTTCGACGGATACGGTCACCAGCAGTCGCACCGTGCCCTCCCAGCCTCGACTGGTGGCAATGCCGGGGTATTTCGGCTTGGGATTGGAGCCGTAATTGGCGTTGAAATTCGCTTCGGTAAAGGGTGCGGTATCTGCCGTCGCCTTGCTTGAGGTATTCGCGGCAGCGCTAGTCGCTACCGGAGCCGGTGCCGATTCGGCAGTCGATGGCGCAGGCAGCATTTCCTCGGCCATAGCCTGCGGCTTTGGAAGCTCCATTTGTTTGCGGATAACCGGCTGCTTTTTCTTGACCGGCTTTTTTTCCGGCGGTTTTTTCGGCTCGACCGGCTTAGGTTGCGCAATCGGCGCAGCCGCAGCTTGTTGGCTCGGTGCGGAAACCAGCGATACTTCCATGATCATCGGTTGGGCCTTGGTAACGGGCTCGCTAGGTTGCAGCATCCAGATAGCCGCCCATAGATGCAGTGACAGCACTAAGATCAATAACAAACCGCCCATTGAGCGCGGCTTTTCTTGACCTACCAAGGCTTGAAGCAATGCTTGCATTTTTTGCGCAGTCGGCATAGCCGCGCCGTGCAAATGCGTTAACGCGCCGCCTTCATGGCTATTAAATAAATACATAGGGAAATTGTCTTGCTATCAAAGCACATGTTCGGGCGGACGGCTTAACAACGCCATCAACCGCTCGAGTTTTTCATCGACTTTAGCCACATAATCTTTAAGTTGAACCAGTTCGCCTTGAAGGTCATGGCTATTTTCATGAACATGCTGAAAATGCACTTGAAAATATCGGGGGAGGGGAAATAAATCGATTAAATCATCATCCTTTTTAATATCGCGATTTTTAGACATCTTTGCAGGGAGCTTTACCCCCTTGGATTCTTGTACCAGTTTGAGTGTTTTCATAGCGCCTTCCTCGTGTCGTTAGTTTGTTTTTGTATCAGTCTTCGCGTTTATTAATTAGGACGAAATAATCGTCATAAATTCTTAAACAGGGTTATCTTTGCAAACAAGTCTTCAGTCATTATTACGTTTAAAAAACCATCCCTGGATAACAGCTATCGTGCCTGACACAAAATGAGGAAGACAACGAAGCCCAGAATTTGCAGCGTCTAACTGAACTGCCGGTTTTAAGGGAAAAACAACAAATTACGAGCTTCAACTATAAGACGTTTCAGGCGCAAGAAATCCTCACCTAAAAGATAAAAAAAATTAAATAGTCAAATTAGGCGAAGGGCTAAAGGTGCAAGGCTAAAAAAAGCGCGGCTTCAACAGGGGCAGCCCTTGGGATATAGCGGCAATAACGCCCCGAAACTTGGGCTCATCGTTTCCACGCGGCGCGTCACTGCCCCGAACTTATAGGAAGACGTAGCCTCGGCCGGATAATCGATAAAGCCCAACTTTGCCTGCGGGGGCATGGCTGCAACAGCAGCCGCCTGAATTTCGGCAAGAGAACGGTAAGCTGTCTCGCCTTGCTTTGGCGCTTGTACAATTCTTAGATCGGCATTCAAGACATTATCGATTTCTTCATAAAACACCAACATACTGCCGGTGATGCCGAACACCGCCAGGAAAAATCCCAACAGCAAGCCCAGCCGCAAATGTACGCTGAGCCAAAGTTTACGGCGTTTTTTTAGCGCAACAGACGTTGTTGCCCGGCCTCCATACCATTAAATGCCTCGCCGTGAGGTAAATCAATCGCGAATCGTTTCATGTTTTTTCCCGTGCATTAAATCAAATTCTTGAGCGTTGTTATAACAACGGATAAAAAGGTTGCTACTTAATAAGACGTTTTAAAACCAAAAAACCGCACCATTAAATTGAAATTAATCCGAGCCGAATGGCTGGCGTTAGGCGGGAGTGAGTTTTTGAGAATGTCGAGGACTAGGTCATATAACACATTTTTACAGGTGATATGACCTATCTGATTTAGAGCCCGGATTCGAGTAATCCCAGCGTTTGTATGGGGTGTTGGCCGCGATAACCGCAGGCTTTGCTTGGCCGCGGAGTCGTCATGGTTGATATTGGTTTGCGTCTTACCGAATTGAGCGGTCAATGTCGGGTTTACGGTTTGTGGTGCATTAAATGATGCGGGTGACCTGGAATAGCATGACGGGCGTGATCGCTCAATTGAGCGTCGAACCATTGATGAATGGCCTCAATCAGTTTGGGAACATCCGTTGAGTAGTCGATCTCGGCGCCATTAGGCAATTCCTTGTAGACAATTTTGATCTGATCCGGCTTAGCTGTTTTTAGTTCCGCTAAACCGGGCATATTTTCGCCATGAATCTTGGCCGGGTTGGAGAAGTCGCCTTGAACGAACTCCTTTGAAATCTTTGACAGGTGCTCGCGTATTAACTTGATTTGCTCAACATTGGAACTGTCTTTGGCGATGACCTGCTGCAAGCCGCCTTTCTCGGTTTTTGAGAAAATATGCGTAGTCTGCTCCAAATTGAAAGGCATGACATGCGAACCGCGTTGCGCAATTTCATCAAGCCGATCATCGCCGGCTTTTTCTACTGCCTGGGCTGATGCCGCTATCAATAAAGCGGCCGAGAGGGATGCGATTAATCGTTTCATCATTTGATTTCCTTTGTAGCGCTGCTTGCCATGTTAGTTTATTGCCGGGGGTATTGCTCTTTGCTGATGTTACGCAATAGCTAATCCATGTTCACCGCGAAGAAAAAATAAAATAGCGTACTCCTCGTATCTTCGCGGTGATTTTATGTAATTTGCGTAACGTCAGCTATAAAAAACTTAATAGCTGATGTTACACAGCTAGTCGAATTTTCGACCGCTTTAACATTAAGGAGTCGCTAGCGCGACACTTGATTGAATCGGGTTGTCGCACCCGAAGGCGAGTTACTTTCTTTTGCTTCGCCAAAAGAAAGTAACCAAAGAAAAGGCGACCCGATTGCCGCTTGCTTCCTGCGCTCCTCGCTTTTATCGAGGGTCAGCATAAGGGGCTCCTGCCCCTCTGCTGACGCGCGTCATCCCTGCCGCGCCCCTAACGGGCTGTTCTCGATAAAAGCTCCGGTGCTCGGCGCGGCAAACGGGAGAAATACCATCCGTGCGTAATATCCGTTAATAGTTTATCGTCATACCCACATTGAACGAGCGGCCCATGCCGGGAACTGCCGTTCCCGCAACACTCCTTTCGCCTATATAGGTACCGCCCAAGGGAAGGGCATAATTCTTATCAAGAAGATTATCTATGCCGCCATCGACCCGCAAATGCTTCCAGGTATAACTGCTGCGCAGGTTGAGCAGTGCGTAGCCTGCGGTTTTAGGTTCCAAACGGACGGCTTGCACATCTGTTTTAGAGCTGGCTATTTGCGTTTCGATAGTGTTGGACCAGCCGCCGCGTTTATGTTCGAGCGCTACCGTCGCATTAAACGGCATTTGTTGGTACAGGTTGCTGCCGGTGTCGTTGTTTCGGCCTCTGACATAATTTAAAACGGTTTTACCGGTCAGGCTGCCGTATTTAGCGGTATCCACTAATAATTTAGACCCGGAAACATCGACACCGAAAAGATGCGCATCGAAATTGGCCAGTTGCAGTAGATTAAAACCGTTGGACGGGCTGGCGCAGGTCACGCCATTACCGGGCTGACAGAGTCTCGCATCGATATAGTTTTCGACGTGGGTGTAAAAGGGAGTGACTTTCGCTTCCCAGTCTTCCTGCTTGGCATCGTGCCAATTGGCTGTAGCGCTGACGGTGTGCGCGACTTCCGGCTTAAGATTGACGTCGCCGACATAGCCGTTGGCATCACCGACCCAGTTGTTCATAAACATCGCCATAGCTCCGCGAGACCAGGCAAAGCGCTCGTAAAGGTTGGGCGAGCGGGTTTTTCTGGCGGCCCCCAACTCATAAGTCTGCATGTCGTTGAAGGTATAACGCGCTAACGCAGTCCAATCGATATTCACGTCGGTTTGTTTTTTATTTTGGCCATTCACCGCCGTCGCTTCCGCTCTCTGGGCCACTGTGCTGTCTTTATAGTCCTTTACGTTACCGGCGCTCATTTCCACGACACCGACACGGGCGCCGAGTTGCGTCAGCCATTGTTGGGTCCAGCGGCCTTCCCATTCGGTAAACAGATCGATGCGGTCGCGTTTTCCTGCATTGATATTCCAAAATGTACCCGGCCCCATCATCATGCTGCCTGGAGCCGGATCCCACCAATCATCCAAACGATAACGCTGATATTCGCTGCCTACAGTCAGCAAGTGTTTGTCGGTCATATCGATATTGGCTTTTACCGACAGGCCCTGGTTAACGCCATGGGTATCCATAGGCATGTTGCGGGTTGGCGTCGTCATTTTATCCGCGAGGAAATTCATCTTGTGCCGGGCGTCCTCGTGATAAGCGCGCGTTTCCAGGTTGCCCCACTGGAACTGGCTCTTGGTGAAGACATTGGCGAACCAACTGTCATCGCCGGTCATGTCCATACGCACATTGGGGAAGGCTTGATAAGGGATATTTTGCTGTCCCACTTTGATGACGGCAAGATGGTCGTCGTTGCGCAAGGCCAGCGACAGCGATTGGTTCTCGGATTTATAGGCTGAAGAACCGACGACATCGCTGCCGTTTTTGGTATTTTGGGTGGTGAAATTTCCGCCCGCTTTGTAATTACGGGCCTGCACCGTGGAGCCGGTGTACTTAAGCTCGGCATGTTCGTTCGCTATCGAAGCGGAAATATTGCCGCCCCGCGCATCGCCGTTGGTACGATAAAAGGTCGAGGCCTGACCTTTTATCAACGGCGCCTTGCCGTCCTCGGCAAATTCGGGATCGGCAGAGTTAACGCGAATCGTGCCGCCGATACTGTCGCCGCCCATGCTGACCGGCGTGATTCCGGCAAGCACCTGGGCGCTCAGCACGCTGGAAGGGGCAACGTAAGAGAGCGCGGGATTCATGTGATTGGCGCAAGCCGAAATCAAATTCATGCCATCGACTTGAACCCGCAACCGGTCGTCCGCCATGCCGTGGATAACGGGGCGGCTGGAAATGCCGCCACCGCCGGAGAAGCTTACGCCCGGCGTACCATTAAGCATTTGGGCGGTATCGCTGGTTGCGGTTCTGGCTAGGGCTATTTTGGAAGGGTCGAGATAGGATCCGAACGGCTGATCGACATTGGCTTTTTGGGCTTTGATAGTTAACGTATCTAAAACCACAGGCTCTTCTGTCTTTGCTTTTTGAGCGGGTTTGGCGGCAGGCGCCTTGACCGCCACCGTGTTGTCGCCGGTGAAAGTGTAGTCCAGTCCGCTTTGCGCCAGCAGTTTTTCCACGGCCTCGCGTTTACTGTAGCTTCCTTTCAGCGCCGGGCTTTGTTTGCCGACTAAAGCGCCGTCGGCGTAAAAGGGTTGTAATCCTGTTTGCTTGCTCACTGCCTCTATCGCTGCGGCCAGCGGTTGCGCGGGGATGTTGAGGTTGAAAGTGCTTTCTTCGGCTACGGCCGCTCCCATGACCATCGCCAGCGGCAGGTTTGCTATCAGTTTGGGTAGTGTGCGCATCAGATCTCCTTTAAGTTTGTTTGTGACACTAACTTATAAGACTGATTTGGAAGTATTAGACCGCCACTTTTTTTGAAAAATATTTGCGCCGACTTCAAAGCTGGAGCTCTGATCGTTATACATAAGTATCTGCGGGATTCCGGCAAGGATGGCCTGGTCGTATTTCCCTGGCGCAAGCCTGTGTCCATCATTACGTATTGAAGATGATTTATTGCAAGGGGAGTGCAAGCTTCGTCTAAAGCGCCTACTTTTGGTGCTTGCGCTTGCAGGCAAAGCCTGTACTCCAGTTACCAGTAATTTTTTGCGCGGGTTCCCACGTTGGGGATTTGGAGCCGGTCGAGGGCTAATTAGCCGGAGCTATGACGAAGGTAGTTGTTGCGGTTTGGGATACCTTGATGGGCAAGGCACCGGCAATGGTATTGAGGGCAAGACTTAGATTGTTGGTGGGAAATACTCCGCTGACCTTAAGCGACTGTAAGCGCGAATCGGGCACTTGCAGCGAGGCATCGTGATAGCGGCCCAACTGCTCCAACACTCTATTCAAGGGCTGGCCTTTGAATACCAGTTGCCCTTTTTGCCAGGCGGTGGCGATAGTCATGTCGGGGTAAGAAATGGCGGAAGTTTGCCCGGTCGAGTCGTAACTGATCTGCTGGCCGGGAATCAGGTTTTGGGCGACGGCATTTTGCTTGGCGGTAACGCTGACTTCGCCCTCCAGCACCGTTACCGATACCCGATCGGCTTGCCGGTAGATATTGAAGCGAGTGCCTATGTCCTGAATGCGGCCGCCTGCGGCGATGACTTCAAAAGGCTTTTCCGGGTTGTGAACGACTGAAAACAGAGCTTCGCCGCGTTCCAGTTTCACGCTACGCGCTGTCCAGGTGTACTGTATGCTCAGTTCGGTGTCGGTATTGAGGTCGATGCGCGAGCCGTCGCTAAGCTGGATGCCGGCGGACTCACCTTTGGCGGTGCGGTAAATATCGGTGCTCAGCCATGACCAGCCAAGCGGACTGAAACCGGTTATCAGGGCAACGGACAAGATTCCCGCCAGACGTTTTTTAGACAATGCGCGACGAGACTGCCGGGTCTCGCGCAGATAGGCGCGTGCGGCCGCAAGCTGGGGAGCGGCAAGCGGCTCAATTCGACTTAAGCCGTTCCAGAATGCTTCAACTTCGCGGTGAGCGACGCGGTGAACCTCGCTTTGCGCCAGCCAAACTTCGAAATCTCGCCGTTCTTGGTCGGTGCAATCGCCGGAATGGAGCCGCGTGACCCAGAAAGTGGCTTGTTCATGGACGGAGCCTGATGAGGTGTCGTAAGAATCAGTCATAGAATAATGGGAGGCTTTGAATGGCGCAGTATAAAACAATAGCGGCTGCCGGTGCGCGCCGATTTAGCCGTGACTACGCATCGTATGGGTAAAACAGTGGGCAAGCGCCTTGGCGCAATAGCGCTCCACGGTTCGCTGGGGCAGCTTCAAGGCATCGGCAATTTCGAGGTGGGTTAAGCCGTCGATCCGGTTCAGGAAAAAAACATGACGATACACTTCGGGCAATGTTTTCAGCGCCGCCAGACAGTTCCGCACCAGGAGTTCTCCTTCCATGAGCGCTTCCGGCCCCGGCAGCGGCGAAATCAGGTCATCCGGTTCGACTTCATCGGTCTCGGTGGTGTATTTGCCGCGAACGTTCTCCTTGCGGTGGTGATCGAAGCCGAGATTGGCGACCACCTTGTAAAGATAAGCGCGCGGATTACTGATGGAGGCGGGTTCGGGATGCTGTAGAAAGCGCAGATAGGTTTCCTGCACCAGGTCTTCGGCGGCGAAATCGCCCACCCGCCAACCGGCGAAGGCCAACAGCTCTTTGCTGTGATGATGGAACAGGCGGTTGAGTAGATCGTGTTTGGATTTAGGCATTGAAAGTCGGGGGCAGGCTATTGATTGACAAGTATTTGATAAGCAAAAGCAGCATCCATGCCACACTGGGATACGCCTTGCATGCGAGTGCCATGAGGCCAGCATCGACAGGGCTTGCGCCGTATCTGACAAGATTTTTTAGCGAGGGGTTGGGAGGTAGGAGGGGCGGTATAATTTGTAAAACTGCGTGATATGACACAGTGCAATAAGGCATATCACATACGGTCCTGGATATTGGGTGTGTTATGCGCGGAACATGGGCAAGATGGAATGTCAGCACAAAATCATTTCGCCATCCCAAACACCCGGCAATTATCAAGGACGATAGCGCGGCTCATCCGGGCCTCGCCGGTTACTATTGCGCTATGGAAGGTTAAGCGGCTGCCAATTATTGATCATCTCATCACAAACCAATCGACGAATCCACCCACCCTATGGTCTTACGGAACCGAACCAACACGCTTTGAGGTGTTGTCCAAAGCCACCCGCAAATTCGATCAAACCAGCAAACGCTTAAGCTGCCAAACCATACCCGCACTGCAAGAATATGCGCTTATCGAGCAAGACAAAGGCGAAATACAGGTATTCAGCCGCAACCAAAACTGGCAGTCGTCTTATTACTATCAGGTTAACAACGAAGACGTGCTGGCTTTTAGTGAACAAAAAACAGTAATTCCATAAACTGTCGAGTTGGGTCGCCAAAAAGACGGCAATCCAAGCTACGCGGCTTTTAACTTATGCGCCCTGCGTTTTTGTCGCCGGCGCATCACGCCGGTAACGAATAATACCGGACAAGCAAGGCCGGATAAAAACACCAGAATACGCCCGGTCATCCCGAACGCCTGACCGTTGTGTAAAGGCCACTGCGAAAGTGGTTTGGTCAAACCCGTCCATTAAATGACCGTTTGTTGGACAGTGACAGACAGGGATCGGCAATTATGTAGAGTGTCGCGCATTGCAAGCCAATGGCCGGTGAAGGTTCGAAAACTGCCATTCAAAGTTTACCTACCTACTTGATCAGGCTGAGTCGTTCGCACTGTCTAATCGTTGGCAATCGCAAATACAATTATAGAGGTGAGGGTTCCTGCAATAGCGTCGCCGCTGCCTGTAGATCCGGAGTATCGAAGCCTTCAGTAAATCGGCGATAGACTGCGTTTAACAGGGAGTAGGCCTGCGCCGACCCCCCTCTATCCCGCCATAGCCGAGCCAGAGTGATGGCGGCGCGTAATTCCAACATCACCGATTTTTGCTGGCGGGCGGTGTCTAATGCTTGATGCAGCAAGGCTTCCGCTTCCCTACTGACGCCGTTATCCAACGCTAGTAGGGCTTCGGCTTTCAAGCGGAAAAACTCCGCCAGCAGATAGTGGTCTTGCCAGTCTATGGCTTGGGAGATGATGCTTTCCAGGCATTCCAAGGCTTGGCGGTGGTGGCCCAATCTGAGCAGGCCGTCGGCCAAATACAAGCTGATGGTAGCGTCGACCAGCTTCATCGCTACCCGCACTGCCGCCACGCCTTGTTCGACCTGATGGATGGCCCCGGCGTTACCTTGAGCGGCCATCGCCCAGCCCTGGGCGGTATAAGCCACGGCCGTCCAGAGGCCCAGCTCGCGATGCTCGGCCAGTTTCAATAATTCGAGACTAATGGCTTCGGTCTCGCGCGGCAGGCCCAGATGGCGATACAAGGTAGCCGAAAATGCCAGCGCGAAGCCTTGCGAGTGAGCATGCCCAAGGGCCGACGCTTGGGATACCGCCGTTTCGATCTGTCGGCGGGCGCGATCGGGGTAGCCTTGCAACCACTCTACCCAGGCGAGGAACGAGTGGCAACTGACGCGAGTATCTTCGCCCAGCTCGGCGACCAAGCGTTCGGCCGATATTTTCGGAAACGACGACAACACCGTTTCCAGATGCGGACGGGCTTCCAAATGAC
>Ga0123388_1062578_pt1 | contig 20253 bp, 18 predicted proteins | sample T0HHNO3metaT_FD_89916 | JGI IMG/M metagenome (GOLD analysis project Ga0123388, IMG submission 89916) | Methane-oxidizing artificial microbial communities from Washington, USA to study methane cycling - T0-HHNO3 metaT (Metagenome... | ecosystem: Engineered > Modeled > Simulated communities...
TCGGTCAATGATGGAAACACCAGTGCGTCAGCCAGACGAAACAAACTCGGCATGTCCGCATCGGGCAATGGGCCGGTGATGAGCAAAGCTTGGCCGGGGCCATCCTGAATACCGCTCTCGGCGACGGAGGCGTTGAACTGTTGGCGGTAGTTGCTGTGGTCTAGTAGGCTGGCACCGCCGACGATGATCAACTGCGCATTGGGGCGCTGCTGCAAAACTTGGCGGAATGCGGTGAAGATGCGCAAGGTGTTTTTGCGCGCCTCAATGCCGCCGACTGCGAGAAAGATCGGCCCGCCCCGTGTCAAACCTAACAATTGGCGCAGTGCTTCGTCATTAGCTTGTGGTGTGGGCGAATAGCGTTGAGTATCAACGCCGTTATTGACTTGCACGGCGGTAACCCGATGCTGGATATGCAATTTGTCCTGCCAATCACGGCTGACGCACAAGACTTGTTGCGCGGCCAGGAACGAACGGCTTTGCCAGGTCAGCAACGAAATGTCGTCGAACCGATCCAGATGATGCACGGTGCGAACAAAGCCATTAATGATGCCGCGCTCGCGCAGTTCGGCCATCGCGCAACCGCTGATAGCATCTTGAGCATGGTAAATATCGAATGTCTCAGCATTGGGCTGGCTGAAGTAATCGAGATAAGCCTGAATGCGTTGAGCAACAGCAGCAACCAAGTCGCCACTCAAGGCGGGTAGTGGTATCAGGGTTATGTGGCAGCGTGTGGCGCGAAAGAAATTCTTGCCGAGTTCCGCGCCGGCGATCAAGGTCACATCGTGCCCCAAGTCCTGCAAGGCTTCCGCCAGTTGCATGGCGTGTACCACACCACCGCGTGGGTTAACAGAATGAGTCAGCATGGCAATGCGTAGTCTTGGCATGACTAGTCCTGCCGTTTTGGGCCGCAGCCAATCAAAGCTTCGCTGTGTAAATCCCAGAGTAGTTGTTCTTCGTCGCCGGCTTTAAGCCGTAACTGACCGCTATCATCAGTTCTGCCGATTGCCGCGCACGCAATACCGCGTTGCTTAAACAGTTCAATCACGGCTTCGGTATCATGGGTATCGACGCTCAGCACGAAGCCGTAGCTGGGAAAGCAGCACAACCATCTTTCCAGATCGATATTGCTGGGGCGGGGAATCGCGTTGATGTCGATCACGCCGCCCAAATCGGAGCACTCCAGCAGCATCAACAGCGTGCCGATCACGCCGGCATTACTGATGTCCTTAGCCGACGCGCATAATTCAGTTTCAGCCAGTGTTGGCAAAAGCTCTAAATCCTGGCGCAGACGTTCGGGCGGCGCGCCGGTGCTGGCGTCCCACCAGAGATACGGTTCCCGAAAATGGCCGCGCAAATCAATAGCCGCTAACAGAATTTGCTCGGGTTTGGCGGCAAAGCTGCTCAATAGCCGTTTGGCACGGCCCAGGATGGCTACCGAGAATTGCGGAGCATCGTTTCTTAAATTGGTATGGCCGCCGACCACTGGCACGCCGTAGACGTGCGCAGCGGTTGTCAGCCCCTCCAGAATCGGTTTGGCTTGGTTTTCGCCGTTGCTCCAGATGGCATCGACGACGGCGATAGGCCGACCGCCCATTGCATAAATATCGCTGACATTGACCATTACCCCACAATAGCCGGCAAACCAGGGCTGGCTGGCGACAAAGTCATTCAGATAGCCTTCGCAGGCCAGCAATAGATAGCCGTCAGCATCGGGAATGGCAGCGCAGTCGTCGCCTAATGCAATCTCCGCACCGGCATACTGAGGCAATTGCTTCATCACCAAGGCAATATCGCGCTTATGCGCCAGCGCTAAGCCTTGGCGGATTTTGAGCGTTAAATCAGCGAGCCAAGTCATGCCGCAACTCGATTAGTCGTAACAAAACCGATAGCGCCGTCCGCATAAGGCGGATACCAAGCCAATTCGGCTTGCATCAGATAATGCGGCCTGCCATGCACGGAGATTTCCTCTAAGGATTTCCAGTGCAGGCGGCGGAATAATAGTTGGTTTCGACTTTGCACCTGTGCCAGAAAGCGGGTGCAGCCCTGAGCGTGCGCTGAAGTGACGGCCAATTTGATCAGCGCCGCACCGAGACTGCCTTGTTTACGATAGTCTTGATCCACCGCCAACCTCGAGCCCCACCAAACACCGGGTTTTTCCTGATGAATGCGCACGGTGCCTACTACCCGATCCGGCATACCGGCCACGCAGGCGATGGCGACGATGGGTGTGGCGATGTTGTCAATGTCGTCCAGATCGTCGCCGGCAAAGATACCTTGTTCCTCACAGAACACTGCCTGACGTAGCACCAACATTTGTTTACGCTCCCAATCCTCGGTGACGAATTTGATCAAGTAGGCGTTGGCAAAAAACGGTTTAAAGTTATCTACCCACATCTCACACCTCATAACTGGCCAGCGCCGAGCAGGCGCCGCATTTGGCGCAGCCGGCGTTCATGTCTTGGGATAGCAGATTTGCCTGCTTCAGCATCGCGCCCAATGGCGGCAGGATTTTCGCCATAAAGCCTGGCGTCGGCGCCGGATGGTTTGCCAAGGGCGTGCCGGTGATGGGTACGAAGGGCACGACAAAGGGGTAAACGCCTTTGGCTATCAACCGTTCGGAGACCGACAAAATCGCTTCCGGCGTATCTCCCAAGCCAGCCAGGATATAAGTGCTGACCTGACCGCGACCAAATACTGCCACCGCGGCATCGAAGGCATCCATGTAACGCGCCATCGGCACGCTGGCCTTGCCGGGCATGATGCGGGCGCGCACTTCTGACGTGACCGCTTCCAGATGCATGCCTAAGCTGTCTATGCCAGCAGCCTTCATCCGTTCGAACCAGATGTCGTCCTCCGGCGGCTCGCATTGGCCTTGAATGGGTAGATCGACTAACGCCTTAACGGCTGCAGCGCTTTCGCAAAGCAGCGCCGCGCCTCTATCGGTTAGATTCGGTGTACCGGTGGTCATGACCATGTGTTTGACCTGATCCAGTTCGACCGCTGCTTTCGCTACCTCGGCCAGTTGTTCCGGCGTTTTACGTAAAATGGTTTTGCCCGCTGCAAGTGATTCGCCGATGGCGCAAAACTGGCAGGAGGTTTTACGGTTGCCATAACGGATGCAGGATTGCAGTAGCGTGGTCGCCAATACATCGGACGAATGCAGCGTGGCGATCTGCGAATACGGGATGCCATCGGCAGTCTGCAAATCGTAAAAACGTGGCTGGTGGGGAAATTCAATATGGCTGACTACTACGCCATCGCGACGAATCTCGCTGATGCCGTGTATGTCAGGCCGACTGGCGACGAACGGCGACTCGCAAGCCGAAACGGTAGCAATCGGTATCATCACGGTTCGGCCAGCCAACTTAACGGCTTTGTGATCGGAAGGACCGGCGCCACCACGGCGGCCGGTTACGCCGACTTCACTGTCTTCCAGGCGTAAGCCTAAGGACTGCAGATCGGCGATCAGCTCTGCCAGACCAACATTAGTTTGTGTTGATAGCATCATCGCGTTCGCTCTCTTGGACGGGTTGAGTTGAAACGGCTGGTCGTTCGCTGAACATAGGTGCCGCCGGCCTGTCGTCAATGCGCAGGCTAAGTAGTTCCGGCCTAGCGTAATGGCCGACCGCATCCATCATGCGTTTGCGTTTGGTGATTAAATTCATATCCAGATCGGCGATCAATATGCCTTCACCTTCGCGCAAGGGTTCGACAACATGCTGACCTTCCGGCGAGATGATGGCGGTGCAGCAACCGCCGCGCAGGGCTTTTTGCAGGCCAGGATCAGTGGTCACCGTGTCAATTTGTTCGTCACTGAGCCAACCGGTGGCGTTAACTACAAAGCAACCGGATTCCAAGGCATGGTGGCGGATCGTGACTTCAATTTGTTCGGCAAAAATCGGCCCAACCAATGAACCGGGAAATTGGCTGCAATGGATTTGTTCGTGCTGGGCCATCAAGGCGTAGCGGGCCAGTGGGTTGTAATGTTCCCAGCAGGCCAAAGCACCGATGCGCCCTATGCCGGTTTCTACGACCTTTAAGCCCGAGGCATCACCTTGACCCCAAATCATGCGTTCGTGATAAGTCGGGGTGATCTTGCGGCGTTTCAGCGCCAGACGGCCGGTTTCGTCGAATATCAATTGCGTGTTGTACAAGCTGCCGTGGTCGCGCTCGTTAATGCCCAACACCACCACAACGCCGTGCGCCTTGGCTTGTGCGGCAACGGCATCAGTTATAGGTCCCGGCACCGTCGGCGCGAAATCGTAAAGCTTCAAATGCTCACGGCCCTGGGCGACCGGCGGCAGTACGAAAGAAAAATAGGGGTAATACGGCACAAAGGTTTCCGGGAATACCACGATTTGTGCACCTTTCGCGGCGGCGTCGCTGATGGCCTGGCACACCTTGTCGCAAGTAGCGGTGGCGGATTCGAACACTGGCGCGATCTGGACGGCGGCGGCTCTGACGATAGTGGATATAGTCAAAACAAAATCTCCTGCTGCGAGTCAAAAAAAGCCCGAACCTAGGTTCGGGCGAGCACAGATGGCTGGAGGATTTACAGCGTCCAAGTATCCATAATGAAAGCGTTGTCGCGCTGATGGATCAGCACAATATCTAACACGTCTAATGGGCTGATCGGCCTAATACCCGGCAACAAGCTGGGTTCGCCATGGCCGTACAAGGCTTGCAAGGCAAAGCGGCAGGCATAGACTTTGCCGCCTTCTTCGATGAATTTGGCAATTTGATTGGCGTAGTTTTGATGACCGGGGAAAGATTCGTCGCCCAAACGCGGAAAGCCGCGTTGCAGACCTAAAGTGACACCCGGACCATACAGCAGAATGGAGGTTTCGAAGCCTTTGCGTTGTAAACGGGTAGCTTGCAGCAGATTGACGAAACCGATCGACCCTTCGAAGGCGACGGTGTGAAATTTGACCAAGGCTTTCTGGCCTGGCTCTGCTTTGACATCTTCAAATACTTTTTCTTCGAAATCGACAAAACAATCGCCTTTTTGATGGGCCGGTAAGGTGACTGCGGGCATGGAGTTCTCCTGGATGTTAGTAAAAAATGCCCTGCATCGACGGGATGGATACAGGGAAGTATTTCTGGCCGCCAGCGTTGCGTGGTCGACGGTGAATACTTTACTAACCCAGGAAAAAGCCAAACAGATTCAGTTTGTGGCCTAATTTTTAAGTACAGATTGAGCTAAAAGCAATCTGTATGGCTTGAAAAAGCGCATAACTGTTATGGTTACATTTCACCAAATCATTAAATTTGCCGAGCGAGCAAATCAACTCAGATCATATGAGGTTTTGGCATGTGTAATTACTTGAGTAAATTTGCCCTCGAAACTTAGGGCAGATCTGGTTGGACGTTTCATAGAAATTCCTTCAGCGCTATCCATCGCTATTAACCCGACCCTATTTATCAAGGGTATTCCGTTCGGGCTGAGCTCGCCGAAGCCCAGGCTGGTGGCCCTTCGGTAAACTCAGTACCCTGGCAAAAGGCGAACAGCATTTAATGGCCGGGTTGATAATAACCGCCATTCGCGACCAGCGTAATCCTGCTTGAGTTGATGACGGTTCGACGAACGGGATCTGCAAGGGATAGTTGACTGGAATGCAGGACTGGTTTTTAGATCACAAACACAGGGTCGTCGTGTCTACTTGGGAATTTCACCAGGGTCGGTGGCGCGAAGCATGTCAATTTGGTGTTCCGCGCAAGTATCAGTTGGGTGCCGGCTGAAGCTCCGGATTGCCGGTTCTCGTCGCAGTAAACTCAACAGGCACATGCGCCGAATAACCGCCTTCAGTTTGCATCACAAATTTAATTTCATCGCCGGCCATTTTGCCTTGATAACGATGGATAGCCTCTTGTATGGGGCCTGATCCCAGCGATTCCGGAGTTTTGGTGATAAAGCGCAAGGTATCACCCGTGATTTCGCCTTCCAATATGCCGTTTTGGCTGCCGGTAAATGTAGCGCTGCCATATAGCTGCGTATCGCTACCGGCGAAATTAAAATTCTCTTGATAATTGGCGTTGGGCCAGTCATAAATGACCTGGGCTTGCCATACGCCGTTGATCGCCGGCCTCTGCTCCGCGCCGCTCAACAAATCCATCAGATTCCGGGTGGCATTGGTAAACGTCGAAAGGCCTATAACCAGGGTGCTGACGGCTATCAATAAGGACAACACCGGGTTGTTTTTGATTCGGGTATTGATTTTATCCAGGCGGGTTCTTGAGTCGTTCATGGTTTTAGTATCCGCAGCATTTGGCGTTTCGGTAGAAGGGGAATACTCAGCGAGGCTACGCTAGTCGTCACAGAATAAGCGTTTTGGCTGAAGTTTTCTAACCGTTAATGATTAAGCCGATCATGCTGCGATAGTACTCATCCCAAATGGTTGGGCTCCCGCTTGCTCGGAAGCGTCGGTAGTCTTGGGTTGGCTTAAGGAGTAGACAGCTTTCGCTTCACGCGCTGCCAGCCGATCACGATGCCGCTTACGCTAATCAACAGGCCGCCGACACTAAACACTATCAATAAAATATCCCAGATTGGCCGATGATTCAGTAACGGTAGCCAGTCCCAGCTGTGCAAGAAGGCAAATAGCCAGCGGCTGACACGTCTACCATCATCGAGTTTGCTGAAGTTGCCGGTGTACGGATCGAGATGCAGCCACGTACTGTCGGGGTCGGTGAATTCCAGACGTAGGATCGGCAAGCGTTTTTCGATGTGCCCGGTCATGGTATGCGCGGCGCGGCTGTAGTAATAAAAGTCGTATTCGCTTTACACGCTTTGCCTAGCGACTTTACTTCGATCCATTAGCCGTTCCGCCGCAGTTTGCAGTTCCGGCCAGCCGAATTTCTCGAATACCCGACCATTAGCCTGCGCCGCCTGAATGCGGCTGCGGCCCAGGCCGTCAAAGGCGATGTAATAGCCCTGACCGTTCAGTAAGCGCCACTCGATTTCCCGTGCTTGAAAGCCAGCCTCATGGAAGCGCGCCAAGGCCTCCGGCACGGATAATGGGAAGTAGTGCGGGGCAATTTCTCCGCCCATGTAGGCGTGGAGATTGGGTTTGGCGGCGGTGGAGTCGAATATCTTCCACGGATTCATGGAAAATAAGCCGCTCAATATCCAGGTGAAAGCGATTACACCGAATCCAAGACCCAACAAATGATGCCACCGCATCCAGACGTTGCGGTATGGGGTTTTCGTGCCGTGCTTGTACCGGCCTTTAAACCGCCAGCGCAGTAGGCCAACCGCGATGCCGAACAGGCTCAATATCGAACCGGCCAGCGCGGTGTAAATGATGATGTCGGCAGCGTAATTATCCAGTGCGCCGCCGCGAAACGGGTACAGCCAATGGATCCAGGCGCCCAGCCAGTTCCAGATGCGTTCGCTGCGATTGGCGTCGCGCACCACTTCGCCGGTAGTGTTGGAAATATAAAGCAGTGTGGCTGGCTCGTCGTCCATTTGCACGCAGTGCAGCGGGCGATGTTCGTCCAGTGCTTTCGAATGCGTCCAGGCGTCTTCATTGATACTGTCCAGATAATGGCCGTTGACGGTCGGCAGAAAACTGCCGGCTGATGCCAGCGCCTGGGCCGGCGTGACGTGATCGATACGGTTCCCGGTTTCGGCATCGACGGCAATTTGCTTTTTGCCGTAAGCAAACACATAACGCGGTACGCCGGCCACGCTGGTCAAGCGCACGCTATCCGGGCTTTTGGCGTGGCCGGTAGCGGCCAGTGCTTGCGCCAGGCTGATATGGCAGCGCTCCGCGGCCAAGCCCGGCAAGCCGCTCAGCCTTTCTTGCGGCGTTAGTTTGGGGTAGCCGATATACATCATCACTACCCCGGACACGAACCACATCGCCATAAACAGGCATAGCACTATACCGAGCCAGCGATGGCTCAGGTATAGATAGCGCTTGAACCTGGTGAGCATTAAAAGTCTACTTTCAATTCCATCATGAAGGTACGCGGTGCAGCGACAAAGAATAACGGCGCATTACCGCCGCTACCCCATTCGACGTATTGCTCGTCGGACAGGTTTTTAACCCGCGCGGTGACGGTGGCTTTTGGGTTAAATTTCCACGACAGTTGGGTATCGAATACCGCATAGGCCGGGGCTTTGATCAGGTTGGCGGTATCGACGAAGCGGTCGCCGACGTAACGCGATCCAAAATTCCATTGCCAATCGGCATCGAAATCCCAGGTTAGCCACGCGTTGGCCACCCATTTGGCGACATTGGCCGGCCGATTGCCTTTTCTTGACACCGTGCTGGTACCGACGGTTTCCAGGAACTTGTCGTACTGGGCATCGACATAGGCCATGTTGCCTTGTACGCTCCATTGATCGTTGAGTTGTACGCCGACATTGGCCTCCACACCGCCAGAGGACTGTGCACCTATTGGTAACTGCCGATTTCGGTCCGTCGGATCGGTTATTGATAGGTTTTTGCGTTCGATGTAGTAGCCCGCCAGCGTCGCCGAGCCTTTGCCGTCCCAAAAGTCGAATTTAGTACCCACCTCCGCTTGCCGGCCCGTGGTGAGGTCGAAGTCTTGCAGCGCGGCGAAAGTGCCGGTGGTCAATATGCCGGATGGCGGATCGGCCGCGGTGCTGTATTGCGCGTAGACGTTAAAGGTGGAGGTGATGTCGTACATCAGTGCTGCGCGCCAGGTCACAGCGGTCCAGCGGCGGCCGAAAGCTGCGGGGTTGGTGGCAGTTGGTGCAACAAAGGACGTGCGCAGATTCTTTGAATCCAAGCGTATGTCGTCCACCCGCACGCCGGTGATCAAATTCAGATCGGGCACCAGGGTCAGGCGGTTTTCGGCATAGCCGGCGACGGTATAAAGTTCGTTGCGGGCGTTGGAGATTGGTCCAGTGGCCAGAGGGTTGTCGTAATAAGTGCCGGTGCTGAAATTGTACGGGTTAACGATACTGACGGTGCCTGCCGAGCTTTCCATGCTGGGTGCGCGGGTTTGCTTATTGTAGGCAATGTCGACCCCGGCCGAGATTTTCGAAGGCAGGCTGAACCAATTGCTGCTATGCACGATTTCGAATCGGTTGCCGACCAGAGCCTGATCGTGATTTACCGCAAACGATTTATTACGGGTAATCAGGGTATTCGTGCTGTTCCAGTCGTAACCTTCTACGTTTAAGTACTGGCGATCTGCTTTGTAGTAATAAAAGGTGTTTTTCAATTGGGTGTTATCGGACAGTTGATAATCAACTACGTCGCGTAACCAAAACACTTGCTGATCGAATACCGAACCCGTGGCGTTATAGTTTTTATAGCGGGTGCCGGGGTCTATTTGCCCTTCGTTAGGGCCTAAACCCTCGGTGCCCCAAGGGACGATTCTACCGTTGACCACCGGATTAAGTACCGGCGTACCCCAGTAAGAGTCACGATCTTCCATCTGGTGCTCAAAGGCGATGGTATGCGACAGCTTGGAAGTGATGTCGCTCAATAAGGAAAACGACATCACCCCGGAATCGGCTTCCGTGTTGTCAATATAGCCCTCGGACCCCAAATAGCTGATGTCGGCTTGCAGCCAGTTATCCGTGTTGCCTAGCTGGCCGTTGAAACCATAGGACGCTCTGCGGTTTAAATATTCGCCCAGCGAGACCAAGCCGTGGTGTTCATCCGGGCCGCGATGCGCGATTTTACTGACATAGTTGACCGAGCCGCCTACTGCGCCTTGACCGTATAAGAATGTAGACGGTCCGCCCAACACCTCAACCCTATCAGTGATCCAGCTGTCGATGGGACGGGCGGCCACGACATCATATTGCACGGTGATACCGTTGAACAACTGGGTGATTTGTGCGCCGGTAAAGCCGCGCATCGATACAGAACCGGCCGAGCCGGGTTGCGACGATACGAGTATGCCGGGAGCTTTTTCCAAGGCTTCCTGCGTAGTCTGCGCGCCGCGTTTTTCGAATGTCGCCCGATCGATGATGGTGATTGAAGCCGGCGTCTCGCGAGGCGTCAGGCCCAAGCGGCTGCCGGTGGCGGCTTCGGTATCCAGTTGCGGTTTTTGGTTGGGTGGATTAAATGGGGCCGTTCCAGCGACGGTGACCGTATCCAGCGTAGTGGCAGTGTCGCTGGTTTGGCTTTGGTTGGCGGTTCTGGCGATTTTGGTTTTGCTGGTTGTCTCGCTGTTTTTTAGATCCTCGGTCGGCGATGGCTCGGCGGCGTTAGCGATGCCTTGCAGCGAAAAAAGCAAGGCAGCGACGCCTGCTAGTTGGCCGGTTTGGGCAACTGGAAAATCCTGTAACTTGGTTTTTTTCATTGTTTTTTAGTCAGGTATTTAGAAGTTATAAGGCTTTTCGGAGACAGCAAGTAGTGTGCCGAGATCTGAAGACCCAGAGTGGCGGGGAATACGGTAGATCAAGTGTTAATTTTTTAATTAATCTGTGTTAATTAAATAGGTCGGTTTGCGGTATATGGCTTTGTTTGCAGGCTTGGCGTTGATGCAGACGGCAAGTATCAGGACGCGGCTTGGCCGATATTGGATTTAAAGCCTGCCGGCCGGCAATGCTAAAATGTCGCATAGGCCGGCGCTGCGGGAAAACGCCAATATCGATAATTTAGCTAAACAATGGATTCAAGTATGTCGGGATTTTTTTCCAAACAACATAGCGTCGCGCAGCCCGGCTATAGCCGGTGGCTGGTGCCGCCGGCGGCATTGTCCGTGCATCTTTGCATCGGCCAAGCCTACGCATTCAGTGTGTTTAATGATCCGTTGACGCGAGTGATAGGTGTCGCTAGTTCCGCGCCGGAGGATTGGAAGCTGACGACGCTGGGCTGGATCTTCAGTCTGGCGATTGTGTTTTTAGGTTTATCGGCGGCGTTCGGCGGCAAATGGCTGGAAAAAGTCGGGCCACGCTTAACGATGGTCGTCGCGGCCTGTTGTTTTGGCGGCGGTTTTTTGATCTCTGCGCTGGGCGTGCACCTGCACGAAATCTGGCTGATTTATCTCGGTTACGGGGTAATCGGCGGGATTGGCCTAGGCCTGGGTTATGTGTCGCCGGTATCGACTTTGATCAAATGGTTTCCGGATCGGCGCGGTATGGCAACCGGCATGGCCATCATGGGTTTCGGCGGCGGCGCGATGATAGGCGCGCCCTTGTCGGTGCTGCTGATGGACCAGTTCAAATCGGCCGAATCGGTCGGGGTAGTGCAAACATTTTTGGTGATGGGCGGCCTGTATTTTTGTTCGATGCTGATAGGCGCATTGACCATCCGCATCCCGCCGCCCAATTGGCAACCGGAAGGCTGGACACCGCCGTTGGTGCAAAACAAAATGATCACCGACAAGCATGTGCATATCGACCAAGCCCTGAAAACCCCGCAGTTTTATTTGTTGTGGCTGGTGTTGTGTCTGAACGTGACAGCCGGCATCGGTGTGTTGGGTCAAGCCTCGGTGATGATACAAGAGATGTTTAAAGGCTCGGTAACGCCTGCTTCGGCGGCCGGTTTCGTCGGTTTGCTGAGCCTGTTTAATATGGGTGGGCGGTTTTTCTGGTCGTCGGCTTCGGATTTTCTCGGCCGTAAAAATACTTACTTTATTTTCTTCGCAGTGGGCGCAGGTCTATACGCTACGATACCTACCATGGGTATGACCGGCAATATGGCGCTGTTCGTGCTCTTGTACGCTTTGATCATGAGCATGTACGGCGGCGGTTTTTCCACAATTCCGGCTTATCTGGCGGATATTTTCGGCACCCGTTTCGTTGGCGGCATACACGGCCGCTTGCTGACGGCCTGGTCCACTGCCGGGGTGTTGGGACCGGTGTTGGTCAATTACATCCGCGAATATCAAATAAACCAGGGCGTAGCAAAGGCCGATGCCTACAACGTCACCATGTACATCATGGCCGGATTATTGGTGGTGGGTTTTATTGCCAATCTGTCGATACGGCCGGTACACGAGAAACATCACATGAAACACGGCGATTTCGACGAGCTGGATGGTATTTATCCGGCTGACGAAGCGGAACATTAAACACTGACAGGGCTATCCATGAATAACTCAGAAACCAGTAAATCTTCCAGCCCCTGGCTGTTGGCGGTATTTTGGCTTTATGTGCTGATTCCACTTAGTTGGGGGGTGTGGTCTACGTTGAAAAAGGCCTTGGCTTTGTTCGGCTGAGGTTTAATCCGGTTGTTTGGCGATAAATTCGTAGGCACCCACATCAAGCGGCCCTCGTTGCCAGCGTTTTTCGCTGGTGTGCGGGTGACGGTAGACAAATTGCGGATTAAGCGGAAACCCGTTGGCGGCAAATCCGAGCGTGATGCCCTGATCGATTGCCGGGGCGTCTGACTTCAGGCGGTAATCGTAATTAGCCGGATCGCTTAACACATTGGCCGCAGCCCTTAGGTCGTGGTTTTCCAGGTTTGGGCCAACAACTTCGGTGGCTTCGCCTATCAACAGATTGTTGATTAACATCGCTGTCGCAATGCTGTGATTATTTAGAAACGAGCCGCCGGGGTGATCGTTGACGAAGGTGTTGTTCACCAGATAAAGCTGTTGTTTCGGCTGGGTTTGGTTGTGTTCGGCGGCAAACGCCAGCATTGCGGCATTTTCGGTGTTTGCACCCTGATGAAACAGATTCCCAATCAGATAGCCGGCGCCGCCATCGGGTAAGTCCACCAGATAACTGGAGCCGTTACGTTCGTCGGTGATGCGATTGTAAAGAATATAGTTTTCCCTGGCCCGCGATTTGACGTTATGGCCGGTGCTGGCATCGTGGACATAAGAATTTTGCAGGGTAAAACGGCGGATATTGCCGATGTAGATGTTATGGCCCAGTTTGCCGTAGCGCGGATAATCGACGGTATTGTCGTTAAACTCCGAGTTTTCGATCACGATGTCGCTGTCAGGGTTAACGCCGGTCAAGATGCCCATCTGGTTGTGATGGAAATGGCAGTTCCTCAGGGTCAGATTGGTACCTTCGAAGCGGATGCCGGCGCCGTTCAGAGCCGGCGCGGTTGCACCCGAAAGTTCGATATTCTCAACGACAACGTCGTTGCCTTTTAGCACCCAAATCGCTTTGTCTTCCGCAGAATTGCCGAGCGCTTCCAGATGGGCGCCGCCTGCCAGTCCGCGTATGGTCAGCCGCTGCTGCGGCCAGCTGGCGATATCGCCCCGATAAAGCCCGGCATCGATACTGACTACATCGCCGTCTTTGGCCAGTCTCGCAGCGGCACTAGGCAGTTTAAGCGCGCGCTGCGGGCCGACTTGCCATTCGGTGCTGTGCGCCGGGAAAGCCAGCAGCAAACAAACAACACTTGTCAAACACCCCGAAAATATCAAGCGATGCATCCCGGCTCCTGGTGTGGACACCTGTAAAATTCGTTAATCCTGAGCGGTATATTCTGTCCGGTCGAGCAGCCCCTTACAAATGCGTCGGACTGAACTTGCAATATTTAAAGTAATACTTGACCCAGATGAGAGTATTATCCTGCTATCAGGCATATTTGCCAGACCTACGACTTGATTATAAGAATAGCTAGACGCTACAGGAGGACACATGGCTTCACTTGATATGCAAGGGGCTTACGATTTGAGCAATGCCAAAATCAACGAACTAATCACCGAAAGCGCCGAGGGCAATTATGCCTTGGGCATTATCAATCAAAAAACCAATAAGTTTGTCGTCAAATACGTGGGCCGTTCGGAAACCGACCTAAACGCCCGCTTGAAACAACACGTGGGCAGATATCCCAAATTTAAGTTTAGCTATGCCGCATCGCCCAAGGCCGCGTTCGAAAAAGTCTGCCAAAATTATCATGATTTCGGCGGCTCGAAAAAACTGCTGAATCATGTGCACCCGACGCGGCCAGCGGACGTCGATTGGAAATGCCCTTGCTGCAACGCGTTCGATTGAGTTTTTGAGCCGAGTATTTTCAAACCGCGGCTAATAGGTTGCGGAGTGATTGAAAAAGGCAAAACAGGCTTTTAAACTCTGTGCGGACTCCGGTGACATGAATTCGTTGAATTTGACGCCGTAGTGGTGTTCGCCATCCACGGGTTTGTGCCAGACTAGGGTGCAGGTAAGCTCCAGTGGCAGTTGGGATTCGTATTGCTGAATATTGTCGTACGGAATGCGCAGCTGAATAGTAATGGAGCTGTTTAGCGGGCAGGGCAGTGCCACGGGCAGACGCAAACAGGCGCCGGACATGCTGAAATCAGCGGTGACCCCGTCGAGAACCAAGTCGGCGATTTCCACATGTGCCAGCAAATAGTGGCTGCTGCGTGGAAATTTGCGGTGCTCGTTGGCGGCTGGTGTTGCCGTCCACTGCGCATCGAAGCTAAAGTGCTCCAGCATGGTGCGCATTTTTTCGGTAACTACATAAAGGTCGTCGCTGATGGTCCGGGTGATGTGCACTTTGGATTCGTTCTGGCCAAGCGCGTCGAATAAAGCGGTTACTCGGGTCTGCAATTGGTTGACATTCTCTAGTTGATATTTGGAAACCTGGGAGATTTGTTGCGCGGTGCCGGCGTTTTCCGCTATCTGGCCGACAATTTCGTTAATCACTACGCTGGTGGTTTCGGCTTTTTCCATACCTTGTTTGGTGGTCTGGATGATGGAGCCCATCGCGTGCGTGTTTTCTTCGATTATTTTGGTTAATTCGCCAATAATGCTGGCGATTTCGGCGGTAGCGCTGGAGGCGTTTTGCGCCAGTTTACGCACTTCATCGGCTACCACAGCAAAGCCTCTGCCGTACTCGCCGGCTCTGGCGGCTTCGATGGCGGCGTTTAAGGCCAATAAATTGGTTTGCTCGGTGATGTTACGGATCGTGGTGGTAATATCCTGAATTTGCCGATTGGCCTGGCGCAGTGCCAGGGTTTTAGCTTCCGCGCTTTCTACTTCTTTCACAACCCGGCGCATTTCATCAAGATTTTCGTTAACGGCGACGATGCCTTTTTGCGCGGTGTTTTGCGTTTCCTGGGTGCGGTGGCGGATTTCTACGGAAAAGCGTTCGACTTCTTCGGTCGTAGTACGTAGTTGTTCGGTAGCGGTTTTTACCTCGGAAGATCGAGCCTGTTCCGAGCGGTTGGCATTGGAAATGCCGCCGGAGATATTGGATATTTGGTAGGAAGACTGACCGATTTGCTTACTAACTGCATTGATCTCGCGCATATGGCTGGTCAGTTCCTGGCCCATCAGCTTCATAATAGCCAATAGACTGCTGGTATCGTTTTTCTCAGTGGCGACGTTGATGTCCAACTGACCCTTGGCGATACTGCCGGCAATTTTTGATGCGTAGCTGGGTTCGCCGCCTAATACGGTAAATAATTTTCGCGTCAGCCAGACATTGGCGGACACGATCAATAATAAAGCCAGGCCGGCAACCGTGGCGCTGACCGTAAACATTTGGTTTTGCATCTGATTTTGTTGCTGCGACGCGGCGTTGGCTTGTTGTTCCAAGGTGCCGGCAAGCTGATTGAGTTTGTCGGCCAGAATTTCCGAGGCCGCGTCGAAGCCATTCTCCGGGGCTTTCATGATCAGGTTGCCGGCTTCACGGCCTTGCTGAAAATAGGCGTTTGCCATGAGTTCACCGGTGGCATAAAGCTCGCTCACGGCGTTATCGGCGTCTTTAATCGCCGGTTTCTTGTCCGGCATCATCGCCAGTAAACTCGTCAGTTCCGCATGAGCGGCGTTTTTTTCCGCTAAGGCTTCGCTGTAATCGTCTTCACCGACCGCTGACGCATCGGTCAGAAATTGCTGGATTTGCACCACGTGATAGCGAACATTTTTAAACGCCAGAGTAGCGTTTACCAAGCGCTGCTTTTCGGTTTCCGCTGTTTGTAGTTTGCCGTGACTAATCCAGACAAATATATTGCCGACTACCAGCAGTAAAGCCACTGTGGCAGTCAATACCGTCAACAGTTTGCGTAATGAAAAATCCTGGGGTCCGGAGTGATTACTAAGGGAATCAAGCATAAGCGGTATCCATATATAGCAGAAACGTCAATGTGCGGTTTGACAAGTTTAGACTGATACGCGACTTGTATAGTCATTTTGTAGCTTATTAATCCGACGTATGCATGTTGTCGTTCCCGGTAGAGAGCGGCGGCTTTTTGGAAAGGGCGGTTACAGCGAATTAGTGGGTGAGGTAAATACGGAATTAACCCGTTAACCCGGACATGGTTTTCAACACCGAGATCACAACGCATTTCGGTAGCCGTTGCTGCCATGTTGCCGGGAATAATAAAGCTAGCTAGTGCGGGGAATTTTTATAATAATCGCATAGGGCAGAAGTTAGCTGATCGCTGAACCGGTCGCTTGCGTGGCTGTCCAAGCTTAGAATAAAAAATAATAACAGGAGGTACACCATGCTAGCCAAAATAGCTGTAGTCGATTACATGTCGACCAAAATCGTTACCGTTACCCCCGATACCGAAATTTCTCAGGCGGTTAAAATCTTACTGGACCACAAAGTGACTAGCGTGCCGGTTGTGGACCAGCAAGGTAAGTTGGTGGGGATATTTTCCGAAAAAGACGGCATGAAGGTGTTTGTCGAATCCGCTTACAACCAAAGTATGGCCGGAAAGGTGGGAGAGTTCATGAGCAAAGACCCGCAATTTGTTGATGCCGATGCTAGCCTCGTGGATGTGGCCAGTAAATTTCAGGAATCGCCGACCAGGAGTTTTCCGGTTTTTCAAAACGATCAGTTTGTCGGCATGATTAGCCGGGTCGATGTGCTAAGAGCGCTGTTAGCCATTCGCTAGATGTTTTAGTTCAAGGGCAGACAGCCTCCCTACGGATCGTTGTCTGCGCCTTATCCAGCTTTATTGCCGCACGCCGGCGGACACATAGGTACCCATGATGGTATCAGTGCACGTCGCGGTAATCTTAGCGCCGTTTGGCGTTACCGTGCCGGTACAATTCCCTTTCGATACCCAGCCGTTTTGAAACTGAGCGGTGTAATCGTAAATCAGGGTTTGGGCGATCAAATTACCGTTGCCCTTTGATGTGTAGCCTATGCCTTGCGCCAACATCCCCCATGCCTGGAATTCAAAACTATCGCTTTGTTGGTCTATGTGGGTGCCGCCCGCAGTCGGCGCGGCGGGGTTATACCAGTCGCCGCTGATGTCGATGACCGGAGAAGACTCGACAACCGCAGGTGTTGTCTTGGCAATCGGCGGATAAGTTGCCGTCACAATTTGCTGAGCCGGGGGCGATGCGGCGTCCTTCTGCTGTCCAGTCAATTTATCCCAGTTAGTGATGATGGCTACGCTGATAGAGCCGATTACACCAATGATCGCGGCGGCGATAGCGGGATTTTGATTGGATTCGGCCATAAGCTCCTCTATTGCTGAATAAAAATGTCCGGCCGACTGACGTGGCACAGGTTGAGAATTTAGCGCAGATTTAAGCGATTCGGCAATCTAAAAGATGCGCCTGTTGGCTGTTGAATAAAGTGGTGGGAGTGAAGAGGCTGGATCCAGCCGCGTGAAGGAAGGCGGTATTGGACTATTTGACAGGTCTGGACTGGTTTGATCGGGCCTAACTGCGGATGGTGTCGTCGCCGCAGTTAAACCCGAATCGGATCTGAGATTACAGATTACTTATCGCATTTATGCGCGGAGCCGCAGCAATCGGCCATATCGCCGCCGTGCTTTTTGCAATGATCCGCACTGCAATCATGGGCTGCGCCGCCTTGATGATGGGCGCAATGGCTGCTACTGCAATTGGCGGCAGCGGCGGCTTCGTGATGGGCGCAATGCTCGGTGCCGCATTGGTGGGCGCTGGCATTGGCATCTTGCGCGCAATGTTGGGCGCAGACTTTGTCTTTAGCGCCTGGGTGATCGGCGCAATGTTTTGCGCAATCGTGTTCTGCCGCGGCTTTATCGGCGCAATGTTTCAGGCAGGCTTTGCCTTTTTTACCTTTGTGTTTGGCGCAATGCTCCACGCAATTGTGCGCTGCGGCATCGGCTTTATGTTTAGCGCAATGTTCCGGGGACATGGCGGGTGCCGCTGGCGCGGGGGCGGCGGTTTCAGCCGGTGCCGCGGTTACTGGCGCCACTACCGCAGGCTCAGCAGTTGCTTCGACCGGTTTTGCGGATTCGCAGCCCGTCAGGGTCAGCAAAGCCGGCAAGGTTAAGGCGATGAGCAAATGTTGAATTTTCATATGTATTTCTCGGTTGGTGATAAAGGAGGCGCAATTGTAGGGGTAAGGTGCACGTTAGGCAAATAAATTGTGTTATTTAACACAGTTTATTTTTGGTTCCTGAAAGTTCGGTTTGGGGTGTTTGCTGGCGATGGATCAGTGAGAAGGTAGGAAAATCGATGCCAAAAATTGGTTGCTGAGCTATATTCCCTGGCAACGTAATGTAAAAGTTACCGGGCCGTCGTTGATCAATGCTACTTTCATATCTGCGCCGAATTCGCCGAACTGGCTAGCCGGGTAGGTCTCCTGCGCACGCTGTTGCAAATATCCGAATAATTCCCGGCCCAATTCCGGCGGGGCCGCCGAAGCAAAGCTGGGCCGGTTGCCGGTATCGGTATTGGCTGCCAGGGTAAATTGCGGTACCAGGAGCAGGCCGCCCTGAATATCGCGCAAACTCAGATTCATTTTGTCGTCTGCATCCGCAAAGATTCGGTAATTCAAAATCCGCTCCAGCAAGCGGTCGGCTTGCTTGGGCGTATCAGTTTTTTCGACCGCTACCAGCGCCATGATGCCGGTGCCGATCACGCCGATGTCGATACCGTTTACCGTGACTTTGGCTTGGGTCACGCGCTGGATAATGCTGATCATGTGTGTTCCTGCAAATAGTTTAGGTAGTCGCCGCTGTGGATGCGCATTAGTTCGTTCACGGGACGATTGTAAAGATAGGTCCAAGCCAAAACGGATTGTCCATCCGGCAAACTTACCTGTAGTTCACGGCGGATATATTCGTGCGGCTGCGGAAAATCTGAAGCGCATTCTTCGTAAATATCCAGAGCCGACAGCGTGTGCTCGGAGTTTTGCATCAGATACAGTTCGCCTTTGACCAGCTTTGTTCCGCCAGCAATAGCGCCCGGATAAGCATCAATTTCGTATAGTTCGCCGTGGATAAATGCATCGCCGATGTAATCGCAATCTGCGAGAAACGGGTGTTGGATTTGATTTTGACGGCTTCGGCGCAGTGTGCCGTAGACAAACAGGTATTGCGGTTCTGTCATGAATAAATTCGGTCGACCAAGTCCTTGAACCAGCGTGGGCGAAAGGCCACGATATAAAGCAGGGTCAAACCCATCAGCGGAACCGGACCAATTTCGACAATAGTCAATAACAGAATGAAGACAAACCACTTTAAACGGGCAAACGAGGCTTGTTTACTCATGCTATTTCAGTAACGAATGGCGGTGATGTAATAACGCGTTTCTTGCTCGGCGTGTCGGACGGTTATTTCGTCGTCCAGCATCTTCTTCAATAAGGCCGTCGCCAAAGGCGAGTCTAGGCTGATCAAGCCGCCGGTGGTGTCAATTTCGTCAGCACCGACGATGCGATAAGTGATTTCCTGCCCGTCCATCGATTCCAAAGTCACCCAGGCGCCGAAAAACACTTGATTACGATTGGCCGGCTTCTCGGATACCACGGTCAAAGATGGCAAACGTTTTTGGAGATAATGAATGCGCCGGTCAATTTCCCGCAGTTCCTTTTTCCGGTAGATATACTCGGCGTTCTCCGAGCGATCACCTTCTGCGGCAGCGGCTGACAGCGCAATGGTGACATCTTTACGCCGTTCCCAGAGCTGTTTTAGCTCGGTTTCTAGGGTGCGATAGCCTTCGGCGGTGATGTACGGCGAAGATTTAGGGCGGGGCGGTCGCCAGCGTGACATGTTTTTTCGGGGAAAAGGTTATATGATGTCGGCTTTTTTTCATCCAGCGAAGACGCTTATGCAAATCACAGACAAAACGGCTGTTTCCATCCATTATACCTTAACCAACCAAGACGGTGAGCAGCTGGATAGTTCCAGAGGCGAAGAGCCGTTGTTGTATTTGCATGGCGCGGGCAACATTATTGCGGGTTTGGAAGCTGCTTTACACGGCAAGCAAGCAGGCGATAAATTCAACGTCACTATAGCGGCCGATCAGGCTTACGGTGAAGTGTCCGAAGAAATGATCCAAGTGGTATCCAAAAAAATGTTCGACGGTATGGATATCGATATTGGCATGCAGTTTCATGCCGACGTTAGCCACGGCCCCGGCATCATCACCATCGTCGAAATCGACGGCGACGATGTTACCATCGACGGTAA
>Ga0123388_1041713_pt1 | contig 19662 bp, 14 predicted proteins | sample T0HHNO3metaT_FD_89916 | JGI IMG/M metagenome (GOLD analysis project Ga0123388, IMG submission 89916) | Methane-oxidizing artificial microbial communities from Washington, USA to study methane cycling - T0-HHNO3 metaT (Metagenome... | ecosystem: Engineered > Modeled > Simulated communities...
ATTTTTTGTAACAAATTGTAACAAAATCAAATTTCCATTATGTGAGTTGTAAATACCGTCTCGCGATTATCAATTGCTTATCATTGCTATTACGTACTTTATATGTAATTAGTTCTTTATTTTCAATTACATACGACATTTACAATGTGCGTTTTAGTGATGTATAGTCATTTCATAAATGCTGATAAGGCTTAAGGGCAGGACGGAGGACGGTAATACCGTCCTTAAAACACACTCAACGGCTTCGCCTTATTCGTGATGTTTTGCCCTGCGCCTGCTGCGAGCTTTTTTGCCTTCGGCCAAAATTGATTATGAAAAATAGGGGATTTGAAATGGCTGTACGCTCGGAATCGCGAAAGAAAACTGAAATGATCCAAGTGCGAGCCACGCCTGAAGAAAAGGTTAAGCTAAAAGCTCGTGCTGCGGCCTTCGGTATGTCCATGGGTGAACTTTGTCGGCAGACACTTTTCGGTGTCGTAGTTAAATCTAAAACTGATCAGAATGCCACTAACGAACTTGCAGCAACACGCGCCGATTTAGGGAGACTAGGTGGCTTGTTAAAAGGGTGGTTATCAGGTTCTTTTGTGCAATCTTCGCCACAGTCACAAACGCACTCTGATGTTGTTTTACTCCTTCGCCAAATTGAAGCAGCGCAAAAAGAAGTTTTCGAAGCAGCTAAAAAACTGATGGAAAAACCATGATTTCCAAACGCATTGCTGGTCGTAAAGATGGAAAGTCTTCGGCTACCACTGCGTTACGCTACGGTGAAGGGTTAACGCCAGACCGTGAGACAGGTCTGATATTGGATAAGTCACACCGTACTAGGTTAGGTAACTTCGGTCTGGTTGATGATGGTGTATATGAGGGGCTTAACATCACAGAAATGTCCGATCTCATCAGTATGGCCGCATTTGAAATGCAATCTAATTGCGATCTGAATACGCGGGTTGGAGTAGACAAGAAACTGGCTCATTTTGTAGTTTCATACAACCAAGTTAAACCTAGTGAAGCTGTTTTGCGTGATACAGAAGATTCGATGCTTTCGGTAATGGCGCTAGATGAAAACCACTTTGCTACATTTTTGCATAACGATAATGGTTATTGGCATTTACATATTTTTGTAAGCCGAATCGAGAAAGGAAGCTTACACAGGGGTAATGCTCTATGGCACGATCAAATCAATCGTGACAAAGTTTGCTGTGAAGTTGAAATTCGTCATAACTTGCCGCGTGATAATCATTTACATATAGCTGATGAGCTGGGACAAATTGCAGAAATTCCACGAGAAGAACGCAGGGCAAAGCGAGACTCAAATTTTTTAAGCGTTAGTGATCGTACTAGGACTACAGAAATTTACTCCGGTGAAAAATCATTCCAAACATGGGTAAATGAAATCAGAATCGGTGATCGGTTAAAGCATGCTAAGAGTTGGCAAGACTTACATGCAGCGGCTGCTGCTTATGGGTGTGAAGTAAAACCTAAGGGCGCTGGCTATGTAATCATTCCGGTCGGAGAGAAGGGTGGCATACAATTATCTAAAATCGGCTTGAAAAATCTGACGTTTAAATTTGGTGCCTTCCAAAATGCAGAACCAGGACAACAGGCGCAGCCAGATACTGAATATAAGCCTGCTCCTACGCTGGCTAAAGCTGCAAGTCATTACGATCAATGGAGTGTAGCAAAAGATACTTTCAAACCTATCAAAACGGCTCTAATTAACGAGCAACGCGAGTTACATAGACAGATCCGCAAAAATCTTCAGGTACAACACAAAGCTAATCTGGAAAAAATCCGTGCAGGCACAAAAGGACAAGATCGATTTGTGGCAGTATCAGTCACTAAGATGGAACATGCCATCGCATTGGCCATTCTTGAGGATCAATTCGCACACAATCGCCAAGTCTTGCATAAGCAGCTAGCAGAACAAGGCCCAGGCAACACATTTCGCGATTACTTAGTCAAAGAAGCTTCTAATGGTGACGAATTAGCACTTACACTTGCTCAAAAGTATGCCGCACAGCATGCCACTAAAGTTACTCGCCAGCAGGAGGCTGATTATCTTCAAATTGTGGCGGCTGCAACGGGCTACGAGAACAAATTGGCACAGCGCACACGCCTCAATTTTACCCACCGTATCGAGCGGAATGGAACGGTTATATATGACCTTGGGCGTGGGAGGTTACTGACTGATAGTGCTATATCTAAGCAGGTACAGCTTAATAATATGGCAGCAAACAGCCCTGAAGCAATTTCAACAGCATTGCAGTTTGCCTCTGCTAGATTCGGCAGAACGCTCACGTTATATGGTACTCAAGAATTCCAACGCTTAGCTGTTGAAACCGCTGTAAATAAAGGGCTTGCGATCAATTTTGCAGACCCGACCTTAGATGCTTACCGCGAAAAACTTTTACTGGATAAACAGAAAATTGCATTCAACCACAGGAAACAACAATCATTAAGACACGGCCAAAAAGGTGAAGAAATTAGCCAAAGCCGACACGAGATTACGCCTGTTGCTGAATCTCCAATAAAAGCCTTTGAGCCTGCCATAGATCCACTACAAGAATGGAAGGGTGCCAATCCAGAAATGGTGCAAACTTACTCTCAGGAGGGTGAAGGCAAAGTCTTGCACGTCTTATCTGACGGTCGCTGGATCCAAAACAAAGGACGTGGTAATTTTGCAGTACAGCCAAGCAGCCTAGGCGTTCAACTTCAGGTTGGTAACAATGTTTTTGTTGGTAAGAATGGAAGTGTTGAGTTGTTATCTGATAAATCTAAACTTGCTCGATAACATTAACTTTAGTGACGTACAATCGTTATAGGTTTGATAGCCATTAACTTAAAATTCAACAGTTCTATGGCGAATTTTGATTGATTTTGCAATATCTGAAGAAATGAAAAACATAGATTCTTGTGTACGAGCACCACTACGAACTAATGCACGCGAACGTTCTTGATGCTCGCGTTTAGCTGCTTCTAGTTGTTCATCTTTCACAGATTTTGTGTCTTTAATTTCCATAAGTTAATAATAACCTAAATGAAGTTGTATTGGATCTAATTAACGTAAGAAGGCAGAAAAGGGTGAGTTTTGACGAAGGCGAATGGAAATTGGATCCATACTTTCAAGTATATTTGCTGCTTTAAGTGGAGACCTTAAAAGAATTTCCCATTCTTGAATATAATCAGGGCTACATAATTGATTAATTTTCCATTTAGCTATTTGCTGTCTGGCTGAGTTAATTGCATCTTTACGCGCGTATTTATCTCTTAGCATCATTACTACTACAGAGTGCGCGCTTATACGTTTATCCTCAATATTCATTTGAGATAACCGAGCTGCTTGTTTAGATGTAAATTCAAAAGAACTCATAAAGGTAAGTTTTAGAGAAAATAGCTTATTTGTCAATAAAAGAGAGTCACAATAAAATTTATATGCATAAATATTTAAAATTATCTTTAATTTTTGTATTTACCTTCTTCTTTCATCAAAGTTATGCAGAAATCATATCTGGACGTGTTGTAGGTGTTTCAGATGGCGATACGATTACAGTATTAGATAGCAAAAATACTCAATACAAAATACGGCTTGCTGGAATTGATGCGCCTGAAAAAAAACAGGCATTTGGTAAAGTATCAAAGCAATCATTATCAGATCTTGTATTTGAAAAACAAGTTAATGTTGATTGGCATAAACAAGATCGATATGGACGTACTGTAGGTAAAGTTATAGTTAATGGGCTAAATGCAAATTTAGAACAGTTGAATCGTGGAATGGCTTGGTATTACAAAAAATATCAAAACGAATTGATATTAGGAGACAGATTAGATTACTTACATGCTCAAGAATCAGCAGAAAAAAGTAGGGTTGGGTTATGGTTAGACAAAGAACCTGTTGCACCTTGGGATTTTAGAAAAAGCCGACGTTTAAATTAAATGTGTAGTAATTTTCAACCTATAAAGAATCACCATGCCGATTGGGTTAAAAACCATTTTGGTTGCGAGTTACCTAGTGAACAGTGGCGTGAAGAAGCTTATCCGACGTATCCAGCCCCATTTATTTATCTTGAGGATGGAAAGCCTCGTTGTGAGCTAGCTCAATTTGGCCTTGTACCTCATTGGGCGACTGACAAGAAGAAGTATGGATTAAAAACCTATAACGCTCGATTGGAAACTGTCCATGAAAAACCCACATATCGTTCTGCTTGGCGTGAGCGCCGATTTGGATTGATCTTGATGGAAAGTTTTTATGAACCTAATTGGGAAACTGGTAAGGCTGTTCGTTGGCGTATAAGAAGAACCGATGATGAACCTACGGCAGCAGCTTCAATATGGGAACGTATCATTGATAAAGAGACTGGAGAGGTTATCTTTTCATTTTCAATGTTAACGATTAATGCAGATGGCCATGAAGTGATGCAGCATTTCCATAAACCGGAAGATGAAAAGCGATCAATTGTTGTTCTTAAAAATGAGAGTTTTCTTTCTTGGCTGCATGCAGACCACAATGTCGCACCTCAGATGTTGAATCTTGCGCCAAAAGGTTTTCTTGTTAGTGAAATGGCTCCCGTACTTCGTAAGGTTATAAAATAAAGTCTGTAATTAATTGGATAGAAAGTTTTTCAAAGTGCAAATGCTCATTATCATTTCGAAAAACTAATCATATTTACCGCCAGTGATTCTTATAGGCCAAGATTTACCAGATGGAAAATCCGGATGACGTGGTTCTGAAAGTGGTATTCCATGTTCGTCCCGTATAACGTCAATTAAATTTAAGCAATGGGCAGCGGAATCCGTAGGCCCTCCGTCTGTAGTTATCGCGAGAAGCTTTTGGCGCAGCTCATTAACTGGGGCTGGAACAATATTATAAGCTCCGTTCCAATTCTCGACAGGAACTTGCTCGGTCGTAACTTTCTCGATTGTACGAATGTTTAAAAATGATTGTTTCTGACTATTCTCAATTTCGACTAAGAGCAGTAACCCTTCAACATCACAGTTTTCTGTAACTGCACGAGCTAATATTGTCAGTGAAGGAGTGGTTGCACCATCTTTCAATTTAGAGTACACGTATTTACGAACTTCAGGATATTTTGCAATTACTTCACTGAGTTCACGCGACCAATACCAGTCATCGGACGATTTATTACTAAATGTACCGTTAACTGTGAGGTCAATAAGTCGACGTGATGCTGATTCAGTTCCAAGCTTTAATACAGTGACACGCCAATTATGGCTTTGATAAAATCGTGTATCTTGCTCCGCGAGCTTGAATAATACATCCTCACCAACTTTTGAAGGCGTCTCTCCAAGCCCTGTTACTAAACCTTCCAACAAATGGGGATGTCGTAAATTATCAGGTAATATTTTTAGTATTTGTAATGAGTCTTCATGTTGGGTTGTAAAAGGAAATAACTGTATCCATTCGCGTACTTGATACCCGTCACTATCTGTAATTATCCATGCTTCTTTTTTCGCAGCTTCAAGAGTTTCCGCTAGTCCATCTTCTACATATTTGCTGTCAACCTCAGCTCCGGAGAGGATTAAATTCAGAAGCAACTTTGATCGTCCACGCCAATTTGACATTGCAAGCAGCTTTTTGATTGTTTCATCATGCTGACCGTGTGGTAAGCGCATTGCTATAGCGCCTAATGTTATTGCTTGTTTCCTCTGGTCCTCGGTCGAGTCCTCTCCAATCAGTGATTCAACCACCTCAAAAATAGCTTCAGCTTCAAGCGTAGTGGTATCAGGATCTTGAGCCAGTAGTAAACGCTTCTCTTTAATGCGACTGAAATCCACTCCACCGCCAAATTGTTTAACTGGCACGGGTTCATTTGCAGTCGCCCATTGCGAAGCAAGAACGCCAGCAGCGTATTCACCGAAATATGGATCGACAAGATAATCTCGCATGAGATTAGTAGTTTCTGGGGCAATAATCGCGAGAAATGGCCTTGAGTATTCATGCATCATTGACCAGCGTGCACCATCAACCGCACTGCCATTCCGCCAACCGGCAGCTTCGGCTTCCTCGCGTAAGGCACGATAACGATTAATATTGTCGTCTAGCAATTTTTTTAGAAGCGGAAGCAAATTCACATTTGGGGAGTAGCATATTAGTGTGGCAATGTTTAGTAAGTGCCTTCGCTCCGCAGTGCCGCTGGCTAACATCCTGTTTCCCCAGTCTTGAACCAGTACATTTATGGCAGTATGACTTTCAGTATTAAAGGGTCTGCAACGTTCTGGCTGCACACTAATATCACGTGATAATAATTCAGCGAAAAGTGATAGTTGATTGTTATTTGCTTGGTTTGAACGTGCTTGAATAGCAGCTAAAAGACTTGCTCCCTGTGTATGGATAATACGATCTTTGATTAAATAGAAACGGTCAGTTGCAGCCTTATTACTATTGTCGTTTTCATCTCTTAATTTCGTTGATATATCCAAATAAGCATCAATCATTTGACCAGTCGATTGTGGACCTAATACAGATGCAGCTGCTTTAGAACGAACTTCATCGCATGGGGGGACTGCCAATGCGATCTGGAGTAGGGCATTGTCTTCTAGACTAAATCCGGCTGATGCTAGGATATCATCAGCGCCGTAAAATAATGAGCGTCCAGCAATCACACGTTCCAATAACCCATCTGCTACAGCACGAGGATAACTTTTACGAACTTCATCAATCAAATGTACTTCAGAATTTTGACGATGTTTGATCTCTACGTTACTAATGATGTCTCTAATTTCGTCGTTGTGATTATCTAAATCATTCAAATGCAAAATTGCACGTAAACGATCATAAGATGAGGTATGTTTAGCAGCAATTCGCTTGCGAGCTGCTGCAACCCCATTTATTACAGCTTCATCATTTACTTCATCGACAAGATCCCTGCGAACAACCAGATCATATGTCTGTTCACTTGCATTTAGTAAAATCAAAGAAACATGACGGTCAGCACGTCTAAATGCTAATACCGAAACTATTGATGCCTGTACTTCTGGATCTGGATCATCCTTTGCAATCTCGCTTGCAAGATCAAGCCCTTCAAAACCACTGTTCGATGCAATTTCGCAGAGTAAAGTTGACCGAATCTTTGGGGGGAGTGCTTTGATTTTGATATGAGCATCTTTCCCCAAGATAGATGGCCTGAAGCGTTTTGTGTTTCTCAATGCATGCATACTAATTTGATCGTTTTGATCCGTTATTAATGACCAAACCGCATCAAAGAATTCTGGGCGACCCGTTGTTAGCATAAAGCGAAAAGCACGGTCCACTGTTCCAGGCACATGCCATCTTGCTACTTGTTCAAGTATAGCTTTTGAAATCTCCCCCCATACTTTTTCTGTAGCGCGAAAAATCATTTCAGCGGCAAGCATTGGGTCTACTTCATAAGCAAGGAGAATCGCTTTTCCGCAGGCCACTATCTGATTAGTATCACCACGTGCAAGCCTTTCTATAGCGAATAATATTGCTTCTTCCCAAATGGGAAAATTAAAAATTTCCTGCTTTAATTTTTCGCACTCAGAAGAATTCTCGATACATGCAATAATCTGTCGTTCAACCAAATGCGAGGCATACCACTCTTGAAACTGCTGATGCTGGAATGAATAACCGGGCATATCCCCTGCGCGCATTAATACATGATTACTTACTAGTCCATCGAGCACATCATTTGGTTGGGATTGATTTGTGATTTGTCCATTTAATGCCAGTTGAGCTTCAGTCTCGGAAATTAAACTCCGAGCATTTCTGTCGGCGATAGACGTATTTTGCGTTTTTGTAGCGTATACAGCTAAACTTTCGAGATGATTCTGCTGAAAACCGTGCGCAATAAAGCGAAGTACTTCAGCTCGGCTTGCCTCCATTTCGTGAGCTGCAACGAAGTGTCGCAGTACCTCTTCCTTGGTGGTAGGGAAGGGCGCATTTTCAGGAAGCGAAAGTAATGCGGTCAAGTACAAAGGTATCGTTACAAGTTCACGTAAACCTGCTGTCCGCCAAGCTTGATCGACGAACTTCATTCCAACATCACCAAGCATGCCCTTAGCTATCTGCATCTGCTGAATTTCGTTGAGTGGCAGAAGATCTACACGTTTACCTTCGAAAGGAACGTCTAATTCTTGCTTTCTTGTAGATACAACTATGCCTAAGTCGGGTAATTCGGCTTTGAGTTTGGCAATCTGCACACGGGCACGTTTTCGCGATTCAAAGTCTAGTTCATTCCAGCCATCAAGTAGTAGTACAACACCTGGAGTTGTAGCAGCCGTGCGAATGTCATCTTCTGATATCCCTTTAAATGCTGGACGATTCAGAATAGATTCAAGAATTGTTATTCCTTCCGTCGCCCAATCGCCAAGTAGTACCATCATTGGCATGCCATAGTCGTTTTCAAGAACCCCTTCGGCAATCTGGAAAAGTGTAGTTGTCTTCCCCATTCCTGGAGGGGCAACAAGAATCAAGTCATCCAGCGACGTGACTACATTTGCGAGAGCATTTGTTGTAATCGGTTCGTTGAAGCCTTCTACTTCAAGAGTTAGTGGTACTGATGTGAAGGGCCACTTAGAAGTTCGCTTAAATACTTTTAGGTCTTCTTCAACAGCGCTTTTGATATTTTTCAGCAATTGCGCATTGGTCGTCTGTGTGTTCCCCAACACTGATTCGTTACGTATTACACGCCTATACGATTCATGTTCTGCATTTCTTTTCCATTCACGTAATCGTTCAACTGTATATTCTGGATCTTTGGAATCAATGATTTTCCCGTGAAGGCGACACATCCAGATGCCGTTTTTTATTGATGTGCGTTCTTCTGGGGTCATTGTCTCGTCGTAGCGAGCGCCCCCAGGAGAAGCAGCACAGATGTGGGATGCCTCACCTGAGTCAATAGTATCTTCGCCATCAGATGTTGAACCTACCGTCAAAGCACCACAATTTGGAAACGAGCATATCCAACCCGCTTGTTTTGCGAGCTTAGTTCTCGTGGGTTTTGTGAAATTGTCCCTGTTTCTATTTGTCATTGAGCTGCTCAAAAAAATTTCCGTACGCAAGACAATGCGGATGAGGCCAAATATATCACGACCATTCTCATTTAAAAATTCAACGTTAGCTAACTATTGGAATATCTTCCCATTTAGTCGTATAACACGGGCTCTTATTTTCCTGCTTCATTTTCCATGGTCGAGTAAATCCTTCGCTGGCCAGCTTTACTGACTCTTTACCCATTTTGCGATTAATCTTGTCCATAGCGGCCATTAATGCCTTTGACTTAGAGGAAACTTGCATCTGACTGAATAAGTCAGTTTGCACACCTTCTGAAGGAACCAGCTCAGAAAGCATTACACCAGCCTTGGCGTATTTAAAATTTTGTCTGTAGATCTGTTTTAAGCCCCATAGAACGACATTTACCAGTTGCCTAGTGTCATCGGTAGGGGATGGCATCGAAATCGTCATGCCGTTGCTGTAGTAGGGGTGTTCAGGTTTAAATTCACTGGTTCTAATGAATACATAAACTGAACCGGCATAATATTGTTGCTTCCGTAGCTTCTCAGCTGCACGGCTCATGTACAGCGTGATTGATTCTGCTAAGCTATTGAAGTCATACACTGCATGGCCAAAACTCCTAGAACTTACTATTTGTTTCTTCGGTGGAGCAACTTCCTCCATTTCAATACAAACGATGCCATTTAGCTCATGGATTGTCTTTTGCATGACAACACTGAACTGTTGTCGCAACGCTTCCGCATCAGCGCGCTTTAAATCCAATACTGTGTTGTAGCCTAGTGCTTGAAGTTTGGGCGCTAATTTACGGCCAACACCCCAAATCTCGCCAACTTCAATTTGGCTTAACAAGTCATCCAGTTCAGCAACTGACATAGCGTTAAAGTTACATACTCCATTAAACGTGGCGCGCTTTTTGGCGCAATGATTAGCTAACTTGGATAGTGTCTTAGTTGAAGCAATACCAACGCATACAGGTAGTCCAGTCCATTTTAGGATACGCAGACGCATTTGTTGGCCATATTGGATTAGATTTATTGATTTGAACTCAGTGAGATCTAGGAATGACTCATCGATAGAATAGACCTCTTGGTCAGGGCTGAACTCACGCAAGATACTCATGACTCTATTGCTCATATCAGCATATAGCGCATAGTTGCTTGATAGGGCTTTAATGCCATGCTTATCAGCAAGCTCTTTGAACTTAAACCAAGGTGCACCCATGCCTACACCTAATGCCTTTACCTCGTTACTACGAGCTACGGCACAGCCATCATTGTTTGATAAAACAACAACAGGGATATTAATTAGCTTGGGATTAAATACACGTTCACACGAAACGTAAAAGTTGTTTACGTCGATAAGGGCAATACTGCGCATACAACACTACTTTTGGAAACGTCTAAAGGAGCCAGTGCATACGCCCCAAATTTCAAACTGCATTTCTTCAGTAATTTCTATAGGAGAATATTCGCCTGTTGAATTCGCAGGTAACAATCTGGGTGCTTTCGTCTTACTATGACGGCCAAGAATTTTAATGGTGAACTCACTATTTACAATAGCTAATACGATGTCGCCCAAAGAAGCATCTTTAGAGCGATCTATGACTGCTTTATCACCTGGCAATAATCCCACATCAATCATCGAGTAACCTTGAATGGTGACGAAGAATGTAGAATCCTTCTGATCAATAAGAAACTCACTTGGGTCGAGCCGCGTTTCTACATGATCTTCAGCAGGAGAGGGAAAGCCGGCTGATACTTTTGATGAGTACAATGGAAGTGATATTGGGGACGCACTTAAGCTAGGTAACTCAAAATTCGACACCATATCTAAGTTTAATGATAGTTTTTTACGTTGATAGGCAATTAGAAAATCTTTAATAATAGGTTCTTGGCTTGACGGAATACGCACTACAGATGTAGCTTCAGCAAATTTACCAGTACCGATTTTTCGGCCAGCACCAGGTTTATTCTTCCGTCTTGTAATTTCAAATAATTCATTCATAATAATTATTGTAACAATAATTATTGGACTGTGTGTTTAATTTTGTTAAACTCTATCCGATTTGAATTGCAATTGGCTGTAACTCATATATGCTTAAACGGAAATTTAATAAGTAATCTTAAAATGGCATCAACTAGCGACATAGAATGGACAGAGCAAACTTGGAATCCAACTACTGGATGCACCAAGGTATCGGCTGGCTGCAAACATTGCTATGCAGAGGTAATGGCAAATAGACTACAAGCCATGGGTACTCCTGGCTACGAAAATAACTTCAAACTAACGCTACAACCAAGTAGATTAAATCAGCCATTATTGAGAAAAAAAGCTACGATATACTTCGTTAACTCAATGAGTGATTTATTTCATGAGGACATACCCGACAGCTATTTAGACAAGGTTTTTGATGTTATTGATCTTACACCCCAGCATACATATCAAATCCTGACAAAGCGGGCAGATAGGCTACCAAAATATTTTACCAATCGAAAATGTCCTCCTAATGTTTGGCTAGGTGTCTCAGTTGAAGACATAAAGCACGGCATTCGTAGAATTGATTATTTACGCCAAGTTAATGCGCACATTCGATTTTTATCTGTAGAGCCACTGCTTGAAGATGTAGGCAAGCTGAATTTAAGTGATATTCATTGGGTTATTGTGGGTGGTGAATCTGGACATAGAGCAAGACCCATGAAAAAAGAATGGGCAGAATCAATACGTGATCAATGTGAAGATGCCGGAGTTGCGTTCTTTTTTAAACAATGGGGTGGGTGGGGTGCTGATGGTGTAAAAAGAGCTAAAGCTCACAATGGCAGAGAGCTCAGTGGCAAAGTTTGGGATAACTATCCAGTAGTAAGTATATGACCAGCGATGTTCTTTGCAACTGCATGGGCTTTTTTACTCTCATTACTCATAGCAAAATATAGAGCAAACTTTGGAATATTGCTGTCATTAAAGATAATCCTAGGTTCTAAAACCAAAGGAAATATAGATTTTAGTCTGTCAGTAGCGAAATCACGTAGTTCAGTCCAATCTCCCCGCTGCCTAGAAGCGTCACCGAATAAATCAAGTGTTGGTGAAAATTTATATATCTTTTCTCTCCAATTATCGTCACCTAGCAATCTAGTAACGGCCTCATCTTTTTCCTTTTCTAAATTAGCCTCAATAACTGTAGAGTTTCTAAAAAAACCAGATAGTGGAAATAAATACCAAACATCTAATTTTGACTTTGAAACCGCAACTAATGTATTCCAGTTGAAATCCATGCCATATGGATCAATAAAAATTACACCTCTATCGTTAGGTCTTAAATTATTGAGAATTTTAGGAATGGCATGATTCGCATCTTCATAGATAACACTGGTCTGCTGGTCAGTGTATTGATTACATAGTGCTTGTAGAGCTTTAGTATGTTTTTTCTTTTTATCAATAAAAAATAAATTGTGAAAATTTGGTTTTGTGTCTAGTGCAATTTTGGCAGAGCCATCAATTTGCTTTTCACCATCTTCAGAGGTGATGTCACAGTGACCTGTTCCTGAAAAAGCATCAATATAAACACGATTGCACCAAGCCTGGCCAGATAAGGCGGAAGCATAGCCTGATAGATAGGCAGCTAATGCATTTAGCTTTAATGTAGTCCAATTTCCACCAAACTTATGAGTATTATTAGACTTCATTATTTGCTAAACCTTCAAATATCTAAATTTGGTAAAGAATTTACAATTTTCATTGATTCCAAGCTTACTGTGATGACGCGTTGGAATAGTTCAAGCGGATACTTGGGATTGCTCATTGTTTCGATCGCCCAGTCATTAGCGTTATTCACTATTCCACTTTCTTTATGTGTCGTTACGACCTGACGTTCCATTACCCATTCAAGAGCTGATTTGCCGTTTACTACATACTCATACGCTTCTAAAGGAATTCCTATCATGGTTATTTTGTTGTTATAAATGACTGTGGTTTTATCGTATTTTTCACCGTCTTGTCCTTTGGCAAATTTCATTTCTTTTACACGGTAATCGTCATCGTTGAGCATTTGTATTGCGAGATTGCCTCCCCCATATTCAATAGGGTAAGGCGCCACAGTTTCATAGTTAATATGTAATTCAGCTAATGCACGACCAGCCTTGCTAAACTTCCAAAAGTCTTCAGATTTTTTAACACAAGGAATTCGAGGTAATTCTTTGGCTAAATTATCAGCGTATCGTGTAATGTACTCATCAGAGTGCAATAATCCATAGACGTAATAAAAAATATCCTCTTTAGCAATAATTTCGTTAGAGTATGCCTTTTGAAAATAGACTAAACCTTCATCTGTAATGCCGTCTCTTACTGAATAGCTTCCAACTTCATTTGAAATTTCGCAGAATAAGTCGTTTGAGCTATCAGGTTTGTTTTTTTCATAAATTTTTAGAGGAAAGCATTGACTGGTGTCAACATAATGGAGGTTAGGAACTAAATCGGTAATAATCGCGCCGAACCCACTTCTTGCACCAACGCCAGGAATGCAAATTATTAAATTTTGCTCTCCACCAGTCGGGAAAATGCTTGGAACCATATACCTATTTTCATTCATCATTGAGTCGTAATACATCAACTGCTTAGCAAACGGCTTATAGATCCCTTTAATGATTCTCGAATTATCAAAATTTGCTTTTACAAGCTTTACGGCTTTTTGTCTTAAAACCCACGACCAACTAATTTTAGTTGGGTCAATTTTTATATGACTTTCCCTTGATTTGATATCTAATGGCATTTCTTCTACAACTTGATTATAAAAATCAATGGTATTAGAAATGTTCTTTTGTAATGTATTTTTTGAGAAGCTATAACACCAAGCATCTCTGTTTGTTGCTACTCCCCTCGAGTAGGTTTTAAAAAGTACAGGTATATCCTTTCGCTTTTTATCACCCAAACTTAAATACTTTTCAAAATTTTGGTCTCTTTTGTTAATCCAGTCATTATGCTTATCTGGCGTAACATTTAACCATTCGTTAGAAGTGATGCCTTTAATACTTTTATAATTTGCTAACTTATCAAGTTTTTCCAACTGTTTTAAGTCATCTCCAATATTAAAATATTGGATATTTCCGAATGATTTATTATTTGGATTTTTCACTAAAAGAATGATTGCGACACCAGACATACAACCACTACCAAAAATATTTTGACCTTCTTTTGCCTTACCTTTACTCAATATATTTTTTCTAATGTCACCACGCAAATTTAAAACATAAATGTTGCTAAACTCCTCTTGTAAACATTTTCTCATTCCGTCCATTGCTGGTTTATCTATAAAGCCATTGCCATTTACAAAACAAATGACACCGCTATTTCCTATCCGATTACTTGCCCAACGAATTGCTTTAACATAACTGTTATATAAGCTTCTTGGATTCCCTGTTGAGTATTTAACATATGTATTTTTTAAAGCTTCATCAAGAACAGGATAAATTAAATTTGCGTTGTTATCATCATCGCTATCTTGGCCCACAGAATATGGCGGATTGCCTATAATCACCCGAATGTCTAATGCCTTTTGTTTTGTTCTTCTTGCACTGTTATCTACAAGCAAAGCACTCACAAGGTCGTCTTTTTCCTGAAGTTGGAAAGTGTCCGTTAAGCAAATCCCATTAAATGGCTCATAATCGCCGCCTGCAATATCGTGATAAACCGATTCAATGTTGATGGCTGCAATGTAGTAAGCCAGTAAAACAATTTCATTGGCATGAATTTCGTTTTTGTATTTGTAATTAAGCTTATCTTTGCTTATTAAACCACTTTGCAACAAACGTGTAATGAAAGTGCCTGTGCCTGTGAAAGGATCAATAATATGAACATTATCACTGCCAAGTGTCTGATCGAATTCGCTCTGAAGCACGTCATTGACGCTATGAATAATGAAATCTACTACCTCAACTGGGGTGTAAACAATACCCAAGCGTTCAGTCATTTTCGGGAAAGCGTTGCGGAAGAACTTATCGTATAACTCAACGACAATTTTTTGTTTACCAGAAGCATTATCTATGCCCTGAGCGCGAAGTTTTACGCTGTCATAGAAGCGTTGTAGAGTATCAGCTTCTTTCTCAATATTATGGGCATGGAGGACGTTTAATACATCTTGCATTGCTAATGACATTGGGTTTTTAGAAGCAAAGCTGTAGTCTTCAAACAAAGCATCAAATACAGGCTTCGTGATTAAATGTTGAGCTAACATCTCAATGATTTCTTGATTTGTGATGGAATTATTTAAGTCATCTCTTAGCTCTTCAGCAAACGCTTTAAATGCTTCAATCTCTTTGGTGTTGGTCGGTGTATCTAAAATCGTGCTAATACGCGTAATGTGCGTTTTAGCGATTTTGGCAATGTCATTTGCCCAATCCTCCCAGTGACTTCGGTTGCCACACTTTTGAACGACTTTTGCATAGATTGCGCGTTCTATTTCACCAATGTTAAATTGCAAGTCACCTTGATCTTCTTTGCTAGGTCTACGTTGAGGTGTGCCAATTGAATAGCTGTTTTTGCCAGCATTCTTATTTTTAGTTTTTTCATCTTTGTTAGTTTTTCGATTTACCTTGTCAGTTACTGCGATGACTTCCATTTTGCTAATGTCGGCGTAACCGTTGATGTCAATTTTGTTGGTCATCGCATCAAAGCGATCATCATGACTTCGCAAGGCTTGTAGCACTTGCCATACCACTTTAAAGCTCTTGTTGTCACTCAATGCTTCATGGGCTTCCATCCCAGCAGGTATAACCACAGGCAATACAACATACCCACGTTTTTTGCCTTCTGACTTTCGCATGACACGGCCAACTGACTGCACCACATCAACTTGGGAGTTGCGAGGAGTTAAGAACAACACTGCATCTAAAGCCGGTACATCAACACCTTCAGACAAGCAGCGTACATTAGATAGAATGCGGCAAGTATCGTCTGGCGTTTCTGCTTTTAGCCAAGTTAGCTTTGTTTCTTTTTGGCTAGCATTCATACCGCCATCAATATGCTCGGCCTCACATTTTAGTTTGATTGATATAGGCTGATCGTTACTATCAAACGTCTCTTCCTGCTCTTGATAGGCTTCAACTACTTTGGCAAACATACTGGCAATATTCTTAGAACTAACTTTATGGCTCGTTGCTTTAATGCTTGGCTCAATCACTTGGCAAAACGCTACCGCACGACGCATTGGGTTTAGATCGTCGACTATATCTTCTTGAGTGTCTTGCTTAGAAAGTGCTTTCCAACAACCAATGATTTTTGCAGCATCGTCGACTTTTAATTGGTTGTTATCATCGGCAAGTAACTTTTGTAAGTTACGGCTAACGTGGGCTTCATCTACTGCTAATACCAATACTTTGTAATCGACCAATAAGTCACGTTTAACCGCTTCAGAGAAGGTGATGACGTATAGCTCTTTACCGTAAAGTGCTACATCATCCATAGAGCAAAGTGTCACTGCATCTTTATCAGCACTGGCTTTTGCCATTTCACCGTAAATACGGGGTGTGGCTGTCATGTAAAGTCGTTTATGGGCTTTAATAAAAGCCGCGTCATGTACTTTTACAAATTTTGATTCATCGTCATCGTCAAAGGTTGCACCAGTAGTGCGGTGAGCTTCGTCGCAAATGATTAAATCAAAGTCGGCAAGCTTGTTTTGAAACTGGGCTTTACTAATCACATCAATCGAATGATAGGTTGAGAACACTACGCTCATGTGATGGGCGTCATGCCTCTTTTCCATTTCAATGGCTAATCGTGCAGGCTCAGTTGTAGCTGGATATCGAAGTTCGTGAATAAAGGTTTGCACGGTCTCTTCGTCTTTTTTCCGTTTTTTACCAACGTCACTGTCTGAGCAAACCGCAAAGCTATGCAGTGGGGTAGAGCTCTCTTGCGTCCACTCCGTTAAGGTTTGTGATAGTAGAGATAGGCTTGGCACCAAAAATAATACATGCTTACCTTTACCTGCATATGCTTCAGCAATTTTTAGGCTGGTGAAAGTTTTACCTGTGCCGCAAGCCATAATAAGCTTGCCGCGTTCAGCAGACTTAAAGCTTTCAACTACCGCATTTAATGCGGTCTGTTGATGCTCTCTTAATTGCTTTTTAGATTTTAATATTGGTGTAACTTTTGATTGATATTTGGACCAATCAATTTGACTGTTTTCTAAATCATTTAAATCAATTTTGCTGACAGGGGGATGTTGATTTTGGAGTGCATCTTCAGCATTTGCAGACCAATTATTTGTAGTGCTTACAATAATGCGATGTGTAAATATTTTTTTACCTGAAGCTGTGAAGAAACTATCTATATCCGACTTTTGAACACGATAATCTTCAGCATAGAACTTACACTGGATTGCATGAAATTCGTTTGTGCCTTGGGTTTGCGCGACTAAATCAATACCCGCATCGTTTCTAGCTAAACCTTGTGACTCAGCCCAAGCAGCATAAGTCCATATGTTACTGTAAAGATCCTGATAGCTTGCTTCATTTTTGAAGTATTGAACAATTAGCTCTTCAAAATAATTACCTTTTTCCCGCTCTGACATTGATGAGCTTCTGTAATTATTTAGTAAATCATTCAGTGCGGACATTTATGCTCTATTTAAATTATTGTTGTAATGACATTCTAGCTAAAAAACTTAATGTTATGTAATAAGCACTATCCTCACAGATATTTTTAAGCTTGAAGCTAATTCCGTATTTACTATCCTAGTTTTTTTGCTATATCAGATGGATTAAGATGGGTGTAGCGTTTGAGCATGGAGAGTGTCTTATGACCAGTTACGCTTGCTGCCTCCATTACATTTAAGCCTTTTTCAAATAAACGACTGGCCGCTTCATGTCGGAGATCATGCAATCGAATGTCAGGAATGTTAGCTGCAATTTTGGCTGCATCCCAATCACTACGTAGCTTTCTTTCAGTTATGTCGAATACTTTTTTTGCACCAATTCCCTGTTTTCTCAACTTCAGCACCTTGATTGCTGCCTTGGAAAGGGGGACTGAACGGATTTCACCATTTTTGGTGTCGTTCAATGTGACAGAGGGGACCTTTAGATCTATGTCCTTCCATTCAAGAGCCAGAATCTCACCTCGACGCATAGCTGTTTCAATGGCAAACACGAATATGTTCTTGGCTTCGCCACTAAGGTTTTTCAAAAGATCCTCTGCCTCGTTTCCATTAAGGCGTCTGTCTCGTGGTTTACCATTGCTAGGAAGCTCAATTTTTCCGCTTACTGGATTTTCAACAGACTTTGACCAACGCGTAATAGCAATTTTATATAGATGTGAAATTAGACTGGCGTATTTACGTTTGTTATTGTCACTGCCTCCAATTTCATCCATAAAGCCTAGTACGTCTTTAGGGGTAACCATGTAGAAGCTTTTGCTTGCAAGTGTGGATTTTTTGGCTTTATTTATGCGAGTGAGCTCAACAGCTGATCCTTTTTTAGCTGGTGTAACTTCTTTCTCATAGCGCTCGAGAGCCTGCTTTACGGTATAAGTACGAGATTCTCGCTTTTTTGCCCGAGCCTCAAAAATACGCTTTTCATCAACATCTAGTGAACTTCCAGCACGTTGGAGATCTCTCCAGGTTCTTGCTTCTTCAATGAAATCGAAGACTTGAGAAACTCTATGGCCAGCAACCATCATTTTTACTTGGAAGCTATATTTACCATATTGGTAGATGTTTTTATCTACCTTTTTCATCTGGACTTCGGGTGTTTTCTTGTGTAACATTCGCAATCTTTCGACCTTAGTTGTTTAAGTGTTTTCCAGAATTTTCCAGATAATTAACTGTAAAATGATGTAAACCATTATACAACAAGGCTTTAATGGATGTAAAAGAGTGGATTTAGGTTCCAGCGCCGCGAGGCGTGAGAGTTCGAGTCTCTCCTTTCGCACCATGACAAGGCTTCTCTTAGGAGAGGCCTTTGTTGTTTTTAAAGCAAGCGCATCAGCAACAACCTAGTGTGATGCGATGAACTTTTGTGAATCGTTGATGTACTGACATATAAGGATATTTATGCAAATCATTCAAACTCCACATGCACCAGCTGCCATCGGCCCATACGCACAAGGCGTAGTGGTTGGGCAAGTGCTCTATACCTCAGGTCAAATTGCCTTGCGCCCAGATGGCACATTGGTAGAAGGTGATATCACATTGCAAACGCAACAAGTGTTAGCCAACTTATCAGCCATTATTCAACAAGCCGGTGCAGATTTATCCAAAGTGGTGAAGACCACGGTGTTTTTGAAAAATCTAGATGACTTTGCAACTATGAATGCTATCTATGGCGAAGCCTTTGGCAGTCATACGCCAGCACGTTCAACAGTACAAGTGGCTAAGTTGCCAAGAGATGTACTGGTGGAAATTGAGGCGATTGTGAGTCTTGCCTAAGGCTTGAATCTGCTATTGATACACGCCAAACTACAGATAACTTTATACGCTTGAGTTTATTTCAGAGGCGACTTGTGATATATTTTAGTGCTATTTTTTGCGCTTATCGCTTGCCTGCTCATATTGGTTAGGCGTTACAAGCAAAAACAATTTGAAGTCGATTTAACTACATGTGCGATGTCATTATCGCGCCACCATAACCAACCGTTCAATTGAACGAACTTTTACAGGAAATGCAACATGGCAGTATCTGTTGAAAAAA